>Ga0116231_10002638_pt1 | contig 37485 bp, 29 predicted proteins | sample S1TSphgellanicum_2_FD_89695 | JGI IMG/M metagenome (GOLD analysis project Ga0116231, IMG submission 89695) | Host-associated microbial communities from peat moss isolated from Minnesota, USA - S1T2_Fd - Sphagnum magellanicum MG | ecosystem: Host-associated > Plants > Peat moss > Unclassified...
AATGAGAGAGATGAAGTTCAAATTAGATTGGAACATAAATGGGCACAATGGTCCCACCTGCTCTGAAAGATTATGGTTCTTTTCAAGTAGAGCTTTGTACTTTGCAGACTGCAATGCCAATTTCAGCACGTGCATTTAAGAACCACACACTTCACAAGTCATCAAAGAAGTTCATCTACAAAGACCCACCATGAAAGATGCATGCACCAACCAGAAAATCAACTTCAACCACATGCATGCTACATCCCACCTGCTTCAAATCTGCCTTCTCTGATGAGAGACTTGCTGCCCTTTGAACCAACTGCTCACACAGCATCTACAAGAGCTTAACAATAGTTCAGCAAGTTCAGCAACATGTCGTTGAAGAAGTAATTGAAAAATCAAGCTTGATAGAGATAATGACCATAATAGAGGTAGCTAACTAAAGAGTCATATGCACTTTAATTTACCAAAAAGCATGACCTATCATACAGTTTAAGGCCATGGATCAGGAAGCATCCTCTTCTATCTTGATCTCAAAAATTAATAGATCTGCAGTGTAGAATGTTTACTAAGGTCTTTCATATTAAATGCTTTCTTCTAATGGTTTGCCTTGCAGATTCTCTATTTGCTTGCACTCAGCAAAGTCTTCAGGCCTCCTTTTCATCCTGATCTCAAGCAATAATGGACTAACATTGGTAACATAAGCCTCCTAACCTGATTTATCAATCTCAAGCATGCATAGATCCACATGTTCTCAATATTTGCTATCCTAGAATAAGATCAAAATGATGTGCTCAAAGAACTGTTCATCAACAAGTTCACAATAGAACCCAATAGAGGGTGACATACAAGAAATACCTTACTTATGGCATGCTTCAGCTTCACAGATGCAAATGCACCTGAACTCTGCCTTTGCAGGCTCTCTCACTTTGCCAGAGTAGATTCAGATTTCACTGCCAATTCCATAAATGCAGACCCCATTTGCATTCCTGGACATCTATGTGCAACATGGGAATGAGCTGTAACACAACATCTGCCACCTCCACCTGGACAGATTGCCCATCATTTTGTGAAGGCCTTGGCCTTCTCCGAACGACTAGCTTTGAAGCAACCCTCCTAGGTGTTAAATCTGCAATGGTCTCCTCCACCTGAAAGAAGAGGAAATAGCAAGAGAGAAACCATGAATCATCGGCACCATAGAACATGCATTCATTTCTGCAGCAAAGAAGCACAACCTACCTCAAAGTCAATAATCCCCATCAACAGAAACAATATCCTGCACCTTAGGCTTGCAGAGGATGGAGAGCTTCTTGGATTGGTGTTACAGCCAGAAATACAGAACATGCAGCAGTCCCCTCTTCACACTTTAGTAGCAAGCTCATCTGCGTTCAACACGGGTAATGAAGAAACAGGACTCTCAGCCTGTGAGTTGCGCCGCCTTGACTTATGGATGGATTCCAAGACAGGCTTTTGCAACCTGCAGTCACTATTTGGGTCCATGCCCACACCTGCAATCGGTCTGCTTCTTTCCTCTGTCACCATATAGTCTTGCTGCCTCATGGTGCACTGCCTGTCTGAACAACCTCAATACAAGGGGTGTTATAAGATGGGAAGAGATCCAAAACAGTCTGTCTTTCAGAACTTGTCGTTGAACTGTCACTCAGCTTGTCTGGCTTTCTGCTTCTGCTGGATCTCCGCCTCTTCCATGCCCCGTGCACATGTTTGAGAGACACCACCGCCACCGGGAGTGAAGAAGATACACCACTAAACAATTCATAGAGAGCTAGGGCAGCATTGAAAACCTGCTCTGCATCTAGCTCAGGTGTGACTTGCTCAGATGCTCTGGCTCTCTTTTGCTTCCCACCACATGCGTGAATGATAACTTGATCTTCTCTTCCCAAAGATTTTAATACTGAGAACCCAACCTGACTCCTCTTTCGGCCACATTCTGGTTCAGCAAACCCCCGTTTCATTTTCAACAGGCCACTACCTTGCATGTCCTCACGGCTGTTGTTCAGTACCCCCATCCCCATCAGGTACAAACTCAACTGCAAGACCAGGTCCGGTAGCTGAAGGTTTCATCTTTGTCACTAATGTCATTGCTAAGGGAATAATTAATCATTGTAAATAGTTAGTTAGTTAATACTTATTTATTTCGTTTTTTTTAGGATTTATTAGCTAGTTTGCATAGTTTTCATCACCATTTGAATTTGAATTGATTATAGGACTGTTTTAAGGAGATTATTTTTGGAAGACAAGAGAAGAAGATGATTGTAGAACATTGAGTTTTGAGAGAATGGAATAAGTGCAGTGTTTTCTGGAAAAGTTTGAAATTCCATACCCAAATTTGTTATTTTGATGTTTTTTTCATACTTTTCATGATTAGATTAAATTTTTAAACTTAGATATGAGTAGATCTGATTGAGCAGAATTTATTACTATTAGTTTCATGATATGTTTTAGTCTAGGTTTAGATTAGAATTCAAAATAGGAATTCTATATTTATCATTTAGCAATCATCCCAGGACCTCAATTCAAAATGAAATTCAGAGTGTTGTTTATGTCTTATTGTTGGAATTTTTGTTTCTAAAGATTGATAGTGACGTTTAGTTTCATTTTTTGCATTTTTTTCAAATCTTGAACATAAATTTTTGTTCAGGAAGGAGATCTAAGCATAGTAGCTAACTATGACGATTTTATTCTAATGTAAAAGTTTGTTCACATTTGAGTTAAAACATGGAGAGATGGAAAATAGAATTGTAATTAGAAGTTTGAGGAGACAATTAGATCAAGTTATAGTACATGAACAAGTGGAAAAGGGCATTGCCATAAACAAGAATTTGAGTGCAAATCAAATAAATCAGTAGTTTATAACACCTAGAAAAGTTTTTCAATCAAAACAAAGACATCCATGGATAGAAGAGAGACTTGCAAGCCACAAAATGCCTCAAGCAGCATCGATAATTTCTCATGAAGTGCAAACTAGTGAAGCACAAAGGTGCACCAACAATCTACAACAAAATTCCAAGAGATAAGAATGTCAAATTGAAAATGTAGACTCATAGGTTGAATTTAAATGAAACAGTTAGGAATATGGACCTTGATAAGGAGTTGCATTGGAATCAACAGGTCTAATTCAACAACATGATTATAATGCTTTGATTCATGAAGAAGAACAGAAACTCAACAGGTCAAAAAAGGAGGAAATAATACCAAGGTAGAGATTTGCTTCACCTATTTACTATTAAGAAGAACATGAAGATGAAAAGCTTAAAGAAAGAGCTCAAAATTTTGAACCTCAGATTCATTATGTGGTTGAGCAAGAAGTTGCAACTTAAGACATCAAAATGTCCAAATGAGTTGAACTAGTATTTATAATTAAACAAGAAACTATAATCTTACCAAGAGCAAAACCAACAGTAGCAAAAGGTCTACTTGTGGTTATTAGAGTAAGGTATAGTGAACCCAAATTTAATCAACAGAGTGGAAGCATTGTTAGAAAAGTCCCAAGGGATTGGAACAAAGGAATTCATAGTGTGAACAGAGTTCCAAGACGTAACCCTCCATGTTGCACATACTACCATCAAATTGGACATCAGATCAATGAATGTCCATTTATTGAAGACAATGTGAGGCAAGGATTTGCTAAACATTTCCAAAATCTGAATCCAAAACCTACAAAAGCAAAGGATCATGGAGATTTTAAACTAGAAGATCTATACCATGAAAGGGTCATAATTCCAAATAAATTTAGAGAACAAATTTGGAAAAACAACAAAATGGAAATGAGAGCTCAAATTATGGCAGATTTAGTACCAATTTTTATAATTCCTGCACCAAATCTGTTCCATCACAACAATGTTGGAGGTACCTATGCAAGAACTTCCAATTTCAAAGTGGAACCAATAAGATTTGTACCATTATATTACGTGGCAATGCCTCACTCTATGGTTACAGTTACTAAAGTTCCATTTACAACAACACCAGCCCATATCATTGTTGTTATGAAGTCCAAACCATAGATTCCAAGGGGAACAAACCTTGCGAGTATGCAAATAAAGATGCCCAAAGAAGTGGACAAGATTTTTGCTAGACAACCATTAAATCCAAGAGGAAGAAGATCAAACCACCAAGACCATTAAGACCTTCAAGATATTTTGGATTACCAATGGTGAATTGAAGCAAACCACCATTACCACCAAATAGGCCTTATCATTGACCATTTAACTACCTTGGGTATGTGAAGGATTTTGACCCAAATGTTCATGTCAAAGTTTTTTAAGTTGTAATTAAAACAAATGGTGAAACAAAAAATGCATAAATTGTTACTCTATTTAGTTTTACCTTCAAAAACATTGTATCTGACTGGTGTAATAATTACATGGGAAACTACCTAGATTGTATTTTTGTAGAATTATAATTAACTTTCTGTAAAAGGTTCAAAACAATTCAAAATGATGAACAAGTATATCTACAACTACAGAACATGAAGCAGGAGAAGAATGAAAGGGTGAAAGTTTATTATGAAAGATAATTGAAGTTAGCGAATAGTCTTCAACATAAGACAATAGATAGTTTTTTAACTATTATCTTCATATTTATATTACAACCATATCTGCATGTAGCAACAACAGGAATGAAGAGAAAAACCTTATAGTAACACAAGGAAGCAACTTTGGTTTATGAAGAAGGAATCTCTAAAATTGAAGTAATAAATAATCTATAAGTACCACAAAATAATAAAACAGTATTAGCTTAAAAACCTCAAACAATTACAAAGAAAATAGGAATGTATTGTACAAATTGTTGGAGGACAAATCACAATGTTGAAACATGCAAAGTCAAAAAAAGAAAAAAATCTATTCCCGCAGTTTCTAAAGTTACCACTCAACAAATCAAAGTATAAAAGCCTATGAGGTATTCTTGTCATATCTATGGTGAGACTGGACATAAGATTGTAAATTGTCTTAAATACAATGACATGCAGAATATGTTTAAGAATAAAGGATTGAAGACTATAGAGAAACCATTTGTGGTGGAACCCAAGGTTGCTAATCCTTTAGTTCATATAGTGGATGTCAACATGGCCATCACCAAGAGCAAGGTTACTGAAGAACAAATGTTCAAGGACAAAGATCAATCAATAAAAGGTTTGTTGTTGACTAGGAAGAATAGTAGAGTCTACAACAATCTTTTATTAAGATAATATAAGAAATCAAATAAAAAACCCACCACAAAGTCTAAATCAAAAGGAAAAAGCACAGTGGAATACAAGTTGGGTACGATTACCAGAAGCTAAAGTGTCCATTGAACCAATTGTACCAAAAAATTTGTCTACTATTCTTAACAATAAAGTTATGTCTATGGAATAAATATTCCAAGATATTAGTAAACAAATGTTAAAAACTACTCATACGCTGAGGCTAGGTCAATTGCTGAAAATAACACCAAATTTTGAAAAACATATGTGGCAGAAACTAAAGCCAAGAAAACCTAATATAACTACTAAATCAATATCAAAACTTAGTCTAACCATAGTAATTGAAACACACTCTGAAATTGACACTACAACTATAGAAATAAATAATCAGATGACACTTATCCAAGTACAAGTTGGGAATAACATTGTCAAGGATGTTCTGTTAAATGGAGGAACAAGTGTAAACATCATAACAAAAAACCTCATAATAAAATTAGGTTTACCCAAACCAAGACCAACCCCATACCACCTCAAAATGGCAAATCAGACTATGACCAAACCTTTAGGAATCATAAAAAAATTGAAGATTCACAAACATGGCATACCATATGTAGCCACATTTATTATTTTGCAAAACAGTGTCGTAGATTCTAACTATTTTATGTTGCTAGAAAGACTATAGCTTAAAAATGCAAAGGTTACACATGACTAAGGGAACAATGTGATTATTGTTCAAGGCAATGGAATAGTCGAAACAATATAAATTAATAAGAAATTGGGAATAAAAACGAGAATGCCCCAAGTATTTATTTGTTATGACTTGATGGAAGGTTTAACAAATGAGGAAGAAGATCTGATCTTTGAAATAGAACCAGAGTTGTTCTCAATTGGCACAATTATTATCTCAAATGAAATAGTTTCATTGTTGAGTGTTAGAGTTTCAAAGATCATAATCAATGGAAAATGTGAACCACAATGAGGGATAACAAATCAAGGAAGAGCAAAAGTCGTGGCTTCAACAACAAAAACAACAAAATTTAATGTCAGACCAAAGATATCAATGGAAAACAAGATTTATCCACAAACCTGTTATCATCATAACCAAGCTGAGGATGAGATACCAACCAAAATTTAAATACAAAATCTTCATATAGTAGGATGGACTTTGATTGAAGAACAACTTGTTAAATTGAATCTTGGCATAGAAGCAAATCCATAGTGCATTAAAGTTAATGCATAATTAACAAAGGAGAAAACTAAGGAGCTTCAAACTTTATTCAAGGAGTTCAAAGATGTGTTTGCTTGGACTTATAAGGATTTGAAAGGCATACCTCCAAAGCTGGCTCAACACAGATTTGAAATAGACACCTCAATCCCACCAGCACATCAAGCAAGGTATACATTGAACCCCAACTATGTTATAGTTATCAAACAAGATATTGACAAATTATTAGTAGCAGGATTCATTCAACCAATAAAGGAGGCTACATGGTTATCACCTATAGTGGTAGTACTTAAGAAGAATGGAAAATTGAAAATATATGTAGATTTCAAGAAGTTGAATAAAGCAAACCAAAAAAAATCCTTATCCTTTACCATTTTTTGATGAAGTACAGAACATTGTAGCAAGCTATGAAGCCTATTCATTTTTAGATGGATACTTAGGATACCATCAAATTTTTATAGCCCCTAAAAATAGATACAAAATAGCCTTTGTAACAAACTAAGGAGCTTTTGTTTGGATGGTGATGCCATTTGGTGTCAAAAATGGGCTACCAACATTCCAAAGAGCAATTAACAAAGTTTTCAGAGAGTATTTAAACCAGTTTATGAAGATGTGTTTAGATGATTTCACTATCTATAATGATATGGAGAGTCATTTGATGAAGCTTAGACTTTGCTTTCAAAAATGCGGAGAATACAAAATCAGTCTTAACCCAAAAAAATGCCTTTATGGTATTTTCAAGACTAATTTTAGGGTTCATAGTTTCCAAGGAAAAAAATATACCAAACCCTAAGAAGGTTTAGGCAATAATACCTACAAACCCATAATAGATTCAAGTCTTTAATGTTATGGCTCAATTTTATAAATGTTTCATCAAGAACTTTGCCTTTATCATGGCACCAATTACAAAGTTGGTGAAGAAGACAGAACCTTTTTATTTAGACCAAAAAGTGTCAAAAAACTTGGGATTAGATCAAGTAGAAACGTATGGAAACACCAATTTTGACACCTCCAAATTGGTAGCTACAATTCCATGTGCACACAAATGCATTTTTACTAGTAGTAGGTGCATTGTTAGCACAAAACCCAATTGGAAAGTATGACTAACCTATAGTATATGCCTCTAGATTGTTAAATAAAGCAAAGAAAAATTATACTACTACAGAGTGTGAGCCATACCGACACAACCATGTGCGATAATCTCAATTTTTAAAAGTTGAATTAAGGTTATTTGAATGTGGTAAAATTATTAAGGGCTTTAAACAACTTCATAGGGAATGATGAATGCGCTTGGTGCGTGGAGGGGTTGTTTTCTTTTCTAAAATGCGATATTGGTGAATAAGGTGTTGGGTTAGTTATTTTCTTCAACAAAAAGCTAGTAACCATAATTTTAAAAACTTTGTTACGTAATTAAGGGTGAAATATCTCTAGAGGGTTGGAGGTAGAAGTAGACACCAGAATTCACGATGTTCAGCACAACATTGGTCTTGTTTTAGTATTTGATGAATAACAAAGATGTTTGAAATTCATGAAGCAGTTGAAGGGGTGTTAATGAAAGGTTCAATAGAGATAGAATAATCTTCAAGTCGTGTGAACATAAAATTAATTCGAAACAACTTAATGATTAAATAGATCATGTGATAGTGTGCCAATGACAACAGGAGTTTCATAATGATTGAAACATTTATTTAGTTTATGAATAAACTCAACAAAGAGCTGTAAATACATGTCAAATTTTAGGTTATGCCATAGTGATAGGTCATAACTACAGGAAATCTAAGATGCGCTGAATGGTGCGAACTAGGTAGTCCGCCTTGCTATTAAGAAGCGGTCGACAAATCGGATCACACAACCAATGATAGTGTCTAACGCCGAGAACTAAAAACCATGTGAAGATAAAAATATCTTTAGTTTCGTAACAACCTTCACAAACGGTTTTAGGTTTGTCATCAGAAGCGGGGTCAACTTACAACAAGATCACCAGGGTGCAAGAATTTGGAGAAATACGATAGTACCAAGCTCGAAGGGGTTCAACTTCAAAACGAGCGTGCACCTTTCGAGGTTCAGGTTCTTCATCATGAGGATGCTACGTTAGGGTCAGATCTAGAGATGACTCCAGAGGCAGTTCTTCATTTGCTTGTGCGGCTTGGGGCCCGTAAGATGTGACCATGTGCGACGCCATAATTTCAAGGAAAGGAAAAAGGTCAGATCTTCAATCAAAATCAAATCAAAAATGAAGGTGTGAAGGACTTGTTACATTGAGATGCGTAGTTGTAATTTATAGATCGAATAAAAAGAAGGAAAGGTGTGAATAATGGCCTAGAACCATGGTAAAGTAAAACCTTAAGGTCAAAGAAAAAAATTAAAGGTTTAAGTAAAGTTTGTTGGGGGGAAAGTGGGAAGAGGTGAAAAGGTGTTTTTCCTTCACCTTCCATTAGCCACCAAGCAATGGAACATTCCATTGGCCACCAAGCTTTAAATCTACCTTCACTTCCCTTCTCCTTCTCTTTAAAAGGCGAACTCGGATCATTGGGGGCTCTTTCTTTCCCCGGACATAATTTTTAATTCAATCTTGAATACTTGTTCCCACAAGCTTCTTGAGGAGGAAAAAAATGATTAGTCTTGGTAGATGGGAAAATGAAAGAAAGTATAATAAAAATCTTGTAATAGTTTTGAAAGAATGGAATTGAGTAGTGATAGTGTTAGGAGGTTGGAACTTTAGAGAAATCTCATAAACCCTTTCGGGTTTGGTAGCATAACTTATTACTGGTTTAATTGCAAAGCTTAGGATTTGATAACAAGTTGCGCCTTGTAGTTAGCTTTTTAATGAACTAAGGCAAGCCATATTTGAATAATGTATGTGTTAGAAATGATATTTCAAATGATTTATGGTCTGCAATCAAGTTGGACCAAATGCCTTCATAAAACCCTTTTGGGTTTGGTAATATAACTCCTTATTAGTTTAACTGCAGATCTTAAGATTTGGTAGGACGGTGCGCCTTGTAATTAACTTCTCAATGAGCTAAAGCAAGCCGGATTTGAATAACCTATGTGTTAGAAACAATATTTCAAGTGACTAGTGGTTTGCAGCCAGGTTGAATTTATCACCTTTGTAAAACCCTCTTAGGTTTCATAGCATAACTTCTTGTTGGTTTAGTTGCAGAGCTTAGGATTTGGTAGCAAGGTGTGTTTTGTAATTAGCTTTCTAATGAACTAAGGCAAGCCAGATTTGAATAACCTATGTGTTACAAACAATATTTCAAGTGACTAGTGGTCTGCGGTTAAGTTGAACATGGTGTTAAATCCTTAAACGTTGGTTTAAATGAATGACAATTTGACATAATTTTTAGGATGTGGAGTGTTTGAGCTTGGAAAATATTTCTATCAATTTTAATCATAGATGATGCATAGGAGGTAAGCTATTTAGTTTCAATTACAAACGTAATTTAACATCTAGAAATACACTTGCATTTTTTTTTCACCGGTAGCATTTGTGCTTTCAAGCATAGTCACCTCATAGAACCGAAAGTAAAAGGACGGGAAGTTGCCTTACATAGAGAGAAAAGCTTTAACAATGGTTAAGTTCAAACATTTTTTGTTAAAAAATGAATTTGTTTTTTATGTAAACCACATGACTTTTATATATTTGGTCAACAAACCTCAAGTGTCTAAAAGGATAGCCAAATGCATGTTATTATTTTTGGAATATGAATTCACAATAGTCTATAAACTTGGTAGAACACATGTCGTAATTAATGTTTTGTTCAAATTACCAATTAGTTTAAAACCATTGGGAATTTCATATTAAAATGTAGATGCATCATTATTTTATGTATAATTTATATGGATGCAAGAAGTGAAGAGCCATTGTGAGGCGATTTTTTGTCCCTCTATTCCCGGTTCTATGAGGTGATTATACGTGAAAGTACATGTGCTACTAGTGAAGGAAAAATGCAAGTGTATTTCTAGACGTTAAATTACGTTTGTAGTTGAAACCAAATAACTTGCCTCCTATGCATCATTTATGATTTAAAATTGATAGATCTATTTTCTAAGCTCAAACACCTCAAATCCTAGAATTTTATGTCAAATTATCATTCCTTTAAACCAACCTTTAAGAGTTCAACATAATGTTCAACTTAGCTGCAGACCACTAGCCACTTGAAATATTATTCTTAACACATATGTTATGCAAATATGGTTTGCTTTAGCTCATTAGAAAACTAACTATAAGGCACACCTTATTACCAAATCCTAAGCTTTGTAGCTAAACTAGGAAAAAGTTATGTTATCAAACCCGAAAGGGTTTTACGAAGGTAATAAGTTCAACTTGGCTATACAGACCACTAGTCCACCAGTCATTTGAAATATTATTCCTAATACATATGTTATTCAAATCCAGCTTGTCTTAGCTCATTAGAAAGTTAATTACAAGGTGCACCTTGCTACCAAATCCTAAGCTCTGCAACTAAACTAGGAAGAAGTTATGCTACCAAACTCGAGAAGGTTTGTGAGATTTCTCTAAAATTTAAACTTCCCAACATTATCCCTACTCATTTCCATTCGTTCAAAATTATTACAAATGTCCATTCTACTTTCCTTCTTCCTACCATCTACTAAGACTAATCATTCTTTTTTTCATCAACAAGGTTGGGGGAACAAATATTTTCAAGATTTGAATTAAAAATTATGTCCAGGGAAAGAGAGACTCAAGTCATCCGAATCCGCCTTTTAAAGAAAATGAGAAGAAAGGAGGTGAAAAAAAATCTCAACTCGGTGGCCAATGGAAGGTTCCAATGTTTGGTGGCCTTTGGAAGGTTCCATTGTTTGGTGGCCTTTGGAAGGTTCCATTGTTTGGTGGCCAATGGAAGGAGAAGGAGAAGCACCTTTTCCTTTCTTCTCATTTTCCCCCCAACAAATTTTACTTAATGCTTCATTTTTCCCATTGATCTTAAGGTTTTACTTTACCGTGGTTCTAGGCCATTACTTATGCATTTCCTTCCTTTTCCTTGATCTATAAATTACAACCTCGCATCTCGATGTAATAAGCCCTCCACACATTCATTGTTGATTTGATTTTGATTGAAAATCTCTTTTCCTTTCCTTGAAATTATGGCATCGCGTATGGCCACATCTTACGAGCCTCAAGCTGCACAAATGAATGAAAAATCGATTCCAGAGACATCTCTAGATTTGACATCGACACAACGTCCTCGTGATGAAAATCCTTAACCTCGAGAGGTGTGCGTTTGTCTTGAAGTTGAACCCCCTCAAGCTTGGTATTATCGCATCTCTCCAAACTCCTACACCTTGGTGATCTTGTTACAAATCAACCCCACTTTTGGCGATGAACCTAAAACCGTCTATGAAGGTTGTTACAAAATTGAAAGCACCTCTATCTTTGCGTGGTCTTCAATTCCCGATGTTGGACACTATTATTGGTTGCATAGTCGAATTCACCAATTGCCTCCTAATAACAAAATAAACTACTTAGTTCGCACCATTCGATGCATCCTAGATTTCCTATAATTATAAATTATCACTAAGCATAGCCCAGGACTCAACATGTAATTGCAGCTCTTGGTTGAGCTTATCCCTACTCTAAATAAATGTTTCATTCATTATGACACTCACGTTACCATTGCCAACCTATCACATTATTTATTTAATCATTAAGTTGTCTCAAATTAATCTTATGTTCATAAGGCTTGAAGATTGTTCTATCTATAATGGACCTTTCATTGACACCCCTTCAATTGCTTCATGAATCTCAAACATCCTTGCTATTTACTAAATACTAGAACAAGATCAATGTTTTGATGAACACCACAAATTTTACCTTTACCTCCAACCCTCTAGAAATTTCTCACCCCTAATTACACAATTGAGGTTCTAAACTATGATTACCAGCTTTTTGTTGAAGAAAAGAACTAACCCAACACCTTATTCACCAATATCATATTTCGGAAAAGAAAACAACCCCTCCATGCAACCATGCGCATTCATCATTTTTTATGAAGTTGCTAAAAGCCTTCAATAACCTTACCACACTCAAATAACCCTGATGCAATTCTTAAAAATTGAGACTACCACACATGGTTGTGTTGGTATGGCTCACAACCATTTATAAATAAATCAAATGCCAAAAACTTTGAACTTAACTCAAAAGAAAAAGTTAACCAAAAAGGCAAAACCCTTTACTCTAAAAGAGGGAAAATTGTACAAAGTGGGACAAGACAATAGATTAAGCAAATATTTGACCACCTCAAAAGCACAAATTGTTCTTAAGGAATTACATGAAGGAATGGTAGGGAGACATTTTACTACAAATATTACTGCAAAGCAAATTTTGGATGTAAATGATTGGTGGCCAACTCTATTCAAAGATACTCATGAATTTTGTAGAAATTGTGATAACTATCATAGAACTAGAGGGCTAAAAACAAAAAAATTCACCAAATTAATAACGACACTTCAAGAAGAACCTTTTATGAAGTGGGGTCTAAATTTTATAGGTCCAATTAAACCAACATGAAGACTAACAAGGAACAAATATATTTTAGTGCCTACATATTATGTAACCAAATGGGTAGAGGCAAAGGCACTCAAAACTAATTCTATAGTAGTTACAACCAAATTTCTATATGAATATATTCTGACCAAATTTGGATGTCCTCTAACCATAATTACTAATCAAGGAGAACATTTTATCAATGATACAATCAAACATCTGATAAAATAGTTTTTATTAAAGCATGTTAATTCTACTATTTATTACCCATAGGGAAATGGACAAACAAAATATATTAACAAAGTAATAGGTAGATTACTGACCAAGTTAATCAATGAGAAGAGAACAAACTGGCATGAACATTTGTCCATAGTTTTATTTTCATATAAAACAGATTACAAGGTGGCAACATGATATACACCTTACCAATTAGTCTATGGTCTACATCCTTTAATGCTAATAAAATATGTTTTACTAACTATTAATGGAGACCACAAAGATGTAAAACCCACCAAAGTATTAATTATCACTAGAATTACAAAATTGGAAAAGTTGTAGGAAAACAAATTGGAAGTTTAAAACAATGTTGGAGAAAACCAATGGAATAGATTTTTGTGGAATCAGTAGAAACCCATAGAGAAAAAATTCCAATTTGGAGATTATGCTCTGTGGTTTCCCGAAGGAGAAAAAAACAACTAAGCAAATTTAAGAAAAGATGGTTTGGCCCATTCAGTGATGCACCCCAAACTCCTTGTAAGACTCAAAAGCGAGTCCAAAAGTGAAAACAATGGAAGAAAGAGTGAGGATATGCTCTTTAGCTCGTAACACTTCGGGGGTAAAAAGGCATATTGGAGCTCCGAAATGGGGACTAGGACGAGTGAGAAGCGGGTCAATCATTCACATAGACATGCACAAACCAAACAACAAGTTGGTTAATGCATAGTTAGAGCACTTTTGGTGCACGAACGAACCACGAGCACACACAAACTCACAAAACTCACCATGACCCGAACTTGGGGAAGCCACCACCTTCCCCCTTATAGTATTTTCTGTGATTAGCCATAGGGCTATATCCAAATGTCATTTTGACTTGGGATTCCCAAGTTGGGAGTCTCAAAATTCCCAAAATTGGGACTCTTGCGATTTTGGAAGCCCATAACTTTTTTTTTTCATACTTCTAATTGAGGTGAGGTCTAAAGCAAAGTTGTAGCCTTCACTGAGATTTTTCCAACAATATGTGGCATGCCACTTGCACACAACTAAATCAAGGCAATTTTTTACTTTTAGTGGTCGAAAGCCAAATTGGCACTTTGATTCCCGGCCTTTTTTTTGGCCATAACTTGTGTTTTAAGTACTTAAATGGGACGTGCGAGCCCATTTTAGACATTTACGTTCCAAGAGCTTTCCAATGCTATAATGAACTCTTCAATTCAATGAGTTTTGACCCCCTATAATTTTTTTTGAAAGATCGGGACTCTAACCTCCAAAGTGGGAACCCACTTGGGAGTGTGTGGGTTCATTCCCTCACACCCTCCTACACTCCCACAAGCATGAAATGTGACTCTCGAGCTTCATTATTGGCCCGCACCTTTGCAAGCCTCTTTACCTTGGTCACGAGCCCAAGGCTAGGGTTGCGACATTCAGGGTATAGTATTGCTTACCCAATAACATTGTTCTTCTGGTTTCTGTTAACAATTTTGAACCAAACCTAATATTAATCAATATTGAAACAATACAAATATGTGGATCAAACATTGAAGGGGATTCAAAGTTTAGAGAATTAAAGGTCTTTAAAGTCTATAAATTCTAACCATAAGAAAGAGGAATTTGATGAGGATTCAAAAGATGGAATAACATCAAAGATCATAAATATTAATCAAATAGTCACATCAGAAGTAGCTTCAGTGAATTTGATGAATCAGCAAGCTATGATACTACTCAGAAACCATTATAACACAGTCTCACAACTAGTAGACTATGGGTCACATATATTTGTGACATCATAACAAATTTTTGTTGATTTGATGACTCGACATAAAACAAAAATAATTTGTTGTGTAAACAACACCATGTCATCAAAATTAGAGGTTTTATTAACAGAGCCCAATGCCATATTTGCAAAGTTAATAGGTCAATAAGCATTAGTTATAGCCCATATTGCTATCAATATGAACTTGAGAAGTTGACATGTGTCAAAAAATAAGAAAAAGGGACAAGTCATTAAAACATTAACCCTAAAGCGAAAAGTGAAACATCACTACACAAAACGAAATGATGGCATTTCTATAGTTAACAAAAAACAAAACAACTTTTCATTTTTATTTTTTGCAAACAAGTCTTTGTTGTTTTTTGTCTCCAAAATGAGCATAGAAAAAAGCTTTGTTGAGGAACTACACAAACAATCCAGAAAGAGATTATATAAATTTAGAAAAGAAAAGCAAAAGAGACAAATAGAAGAAAAGATTTTTTCCAACATTTTGCTTTTGTAATCTAGGTCTCTAGAAAGAGGTCCACCATTTCCATCTCATGTTTATTATTCTTCTTCTTCTCAAAGATTTTCTCCATTGTCTAAGTTTGAGATAGCTTTTGAAGCAATTAGAAAAAACAACAATGATTACAAAGAAACTTTGAAGAAATACATTTTTAGAATGCCTAAAAGAGAGTCATGCACAAGTGAACAAGTTGGTTTGATTTTCATTTTTAATTCTAAAGAGGAGCAAGAATGAGATGATTTGAAATAATAACAAGGACCATCACAACAAGAGGAACCTACATCGGAGCAGACTCAAGAGAAGGAATTAGAAAGAAATGGCTACCAATCTCCAAGGAAAAAAGGTACAAATTCAATAGGATGATGAGGTTAAATATATCTTTACTCCTACAGAGCAAAGTTATAATAACAATTTGAAGAACATTTTGTTTTGGACAAGTTTTAGAGAGGAGGGAAAAAAATTGGCAAATAAAGCTAGATTGGTAGGTTTGTTTCAGATTGAATGGAAGACTCCCTGTCATAGTACTCTGGTTGAATTTTTGAACAACTGGAAACTGGATTCTGAGCACAACAAAATCAAAAAATATAAATAAACATTTACTAGTAGAATTTTTTTAAATGTGCCATACAGGTGAAAAAGAATTAGATCATGCAAAAATGTCAAATGCTAGAATAGCTCTAGTAGACATAACTAATAAGGTTCCAAATACTTATAACACCAATGAAGGATGGGTTGTGAAGAAAATGAAACCAAAGTATGTCAATAGGATTGTAGTAATTTTGTCCATCATCTATCAAAAAGATAAGGTGTAAATTTTTTGCAACAAATCTGCCATCATGATTTCCAAAGCAGATCCTGGAGAATCTGTGAATTCAACTATAATCATGTATTCTCAATTGGTCAAAGAGTTGATTAGATGGAATAAATGTCAAAAGAACATGATTGAAAGAATTGCTAAGAGAGAACCCAAGAAGTATGTATGCCATTCTATTACTGTTTTAGAAGTTCTTTTTAGAAATGGTTTCTAGTCAAGGCAATAGAACCATAGGAGAATAAGTAGAGTGAGCAGCCACAAGAGGAGAAGAGGAGTAAAAAGACTTTAAGAAAGACCTTTGAACCCTGCACATATTTCTCCCAAAAAGGAGAAAGAACCAGAATCAAGGATAACTAGAAGAATAGTTTTAATGTCCTAGTCTAATGATGATGAAAAGAAGGAAACTCTATTGAAAAGGTAGAAAGGAGAAGAAGAATCCACAATGAAGGGCAATGTTAACCCTCAACAAGCAACAAAGTTCTTGAAAACAAAAGTAGTAGCAGCAAAGACAAAAGGAGAAGTCAATGTCTCCTAGGTCAAACATTAGACCACAAATCTCTCCAAAGTAAGAGACAGGATCATAAAGACAAGAGTAGCAAAGATGGCCCAAAAGGGAGTCATGATCTCAAGCCCAGGAGGAACAAATGCCAAAGGCAAAACCATATTTGCATGATGTGCAACATGCTCCAATACCACAAAGTTATGAAAGTATGCTACCTTCAAGACCAAAATTTGCTACAAGAACAAACATTTTTGGAGATATATGGACTTCACATAAAAGTTTATGATCTTTAAATATTAGTTCCAGGGACAAACTCTTAGATTCCATACACCAAGGTCTATACAAGGATTGGAAGTAGAGCTAGATGAACATAGGAAAACGACCAATATGTTTCAACAAGCAACAAAATATAACACACAAATGACTAACATTTTGTTTAGACTTTCTGATCTGGAAATTAAAAGCAAACATATCATAGAGGAAAAGGACAAATATGTTCAAAACTTGTAGGGGGCTTTGGAGAAAGAGCAGAAGCTCAAAGTAAAATTGCAAGTGAAGTAGGATGAAAATAATGAAGTATTGGCAAAATTGTAAACAACCAAATAAAAAATCAACAATATGGAGAAGCATAACAAGGATCTGGAGAATATTAAAGTTGAGAGGGATTCTTTACAAGTAACTTTGATGTAGATGGATGCCAATTATTGGAAGTTTAAAACAAAGAAGGATCCTTTAAGTGTGGAAGATAATAAACTTTAAAGAGATTACAAGAATATGGAACAAATTTTCTTAAAGCAACAGAAAGAGTTAGAGGAGCTTAGAGAGGATATTGGTAATGTATATCAATCCAAAAATGAAATACAGAAGTAATCTGATTAAAGATAGGCATATATAGATAAAAACTATCAAAGGCAGATGGTTTTTACACTACTAGGAAATGTGTCCTAGTTCACTCTGGGTTTCAGTAAATTTTTGAGTGAATTTGAACATTTTTACCTAGTGAAATTGTTTAACCCCCTAGTGAACAGGGATTAGTTGTTACAGACAATGATTTGTTTTACTAGTACCTAGTGAAACAAGGTTACTCTCAAGTGAAATACAAATTTACCAAATCATTCACTTGCTAGTTAATTAACTAACCAGTATGGAAATTAATTAAATTTTAATTATTTAATATAAAATATTATTGATAATTTCATGATTTTAAAAGCCTATTATTTATTAACACGTGTCACTACCTAGGTAGGTAGGTAGTCCACATAATCAACCTAAGCACCTAGCCTAGGAATTCGATAGGAGAATATTCGATCAACATACCATTGTTGACCACACGTAACACCACCCATGAGGTTTGATATCTTGACCTTTGGAATGGGGGCAAACACTTTACCATCAAACCACCCCATTTGTTGTGATAATATGTTACATTACATTCTATTTATCAAATACTTCGTTTTAAACATTACAAAATCATAAACTTTGAAAATTCATATTTTATTGAAATTTTGTTCAAATGAAATGATTCGAGCTTACTTTTTTTTAAAATTGAATAATGTACATAATTACATTTATTTCCTTTTGAAAGTTTAAAATTATTTGAACAAAAAAAAAGTTGAATATCGTTATTCAATAACATTTAAATGACCATTCTTTTGAATTTTTTTTTATAAATGGATTTTTTTGTTAATATAATAATAGTACCTATGTTAAGTTACTTTCAATTATTATATGAATATTTTTCATTAATTTAAATTATTTCACCCTACATTATTTACGGTTATTTATGGCTATTTTCAATTACTTTTGGTTATTTTTGGTTATTTCACCCAAGGCTACTTTTGGTTATTCTAAGTTATTTTTGGCTATTTTAACTTATTTCACCTTAGGCTATTTTCAGCTATTGTAAGTTTTTTTGGCTATTTTATGTTATTTTTGGCTATTGTAGATTATTTCAATTTAAACTACTTGCAATTATTATAAATTACTTTTGGCTATTTAAACTTATTTTACCTTAAACTATTTTCAGCTATTGTAAGTTTTTTTGTCCATTCTATGTTATTTTTGGCTATTGTAAATTATTTCAATTTAAACTACTTGTAGCTATATAGATTACTTTTGGCTATTGAAAGTTATTTCACTTTAAATCACTTTTGTTTATTATAAATTGTTTCACCTTAAATTATTTTTGATAATCCTAAACAATTATAATATATGGTTGTTGGTTGTTTTTTTATTAGTGCTATTGGTGGTTATTAATGGCTATTAGTACTTATTATATTTGTGGCTATTAATGTTTTTTAGTGGTTATTCTATTAATAGTTATTAGTGGTTATTCTATTAATGGCTAATGGTGGCTATTATATTAATGGCTACTGGTGGCTATTTTATTAATGGCTACTAGAGGCTATTATATTAATGGTTACTGGTGGCTATTATATTAATGGCTATTGATGGCTATTCTATTAATGGCTACTAATGGCTATTCTATTAATGTTTATTGGTGGTTATTCTATTAATGGCTACTGGTGGTTATTCTATTAATGGCTACTAGTGGTTATTCTATTAATGGCTATTCGTGAATAATCTATTAATGGCTATTGGTGGCTATTCTATTAATCGTTATTCGTGATTAATCTATTAATGGCTATTGGTGGCTATTCTATTAATCGCTATTCGTGATTAATCTATTAATGGATATTGGTGGTTATTCTATTAATGGCTTTTGGTGGCTATTCTATTAATGGCTTTTGGTGGCTATTCTATTAATGGCTTTTCGTGGCTATTCTATTAATGGCTTTTGGTGGCTATTCTATTAATGGCTTTTCGTGGCTATTCTATTAATGGCTGTTGGTGGCTATTCTATTAATGGCTGTTGGTGGCTATTCTATTAATGGCTGTTGGTGGCTATTTTACTAATGGCTATTAGTGATTATTCCGTTGTAAGCCATTGGTGGTTATTGATGGCTATTTTATTAATGGTTATTAGTGGTTATTGTATTATATCTTATTGTTGGTTATTATATGTTATATTACAACTATTGGTGATTATTGTATTATAAATTATTGTTTGATATTCTATGTTATAATATCATAAGCTATTGGTAATTATTATATTGTAGGGTATTTAAAATTATTTTTCATAGGTTATTATTTTTTATTCTAAGTTATTTTTACTTTAGGTCATTATATTTTGTTTTAGATTATTTTTAAGTTATTATGTTTAGGATAAAATAATTTATAATAACCTATAATAACATAAAATATAAGTTAGAATAACTAAAGTAACTTAAAATAATATAGGGTATATCATAAACTAGCATAAATAGAATTTTTTAAAAACATAGAAATGAACCTATTTGCTATAGTAAATTGTAATAGTGAATTATGTTAACTAGTAATGAAACATAATGTCTACATAGTGATATTATAATGAAATAACTTTCACTAGGTGAAATCAGTAAAATGCAATGAAGTTATTTCACTTTTAAGGTCCCATAGTGATTTAAGCTAGTAAATTACACCCCACTTTGGTAGTAGTGTTAGTGAAATATTACAATAGGTTCTAGAGCAGGCCTAAGGAATTAAACCTTTCAACTATGACAATTTCTTTAGAAAGAACAATGAATTCAAAAAGTAGCATAGTTTGCTTCAAATAAAACTAAAGGCATTAATTATGGAAAAAAAGGATGCGAATCTTTGGTGGGATGGAATGTAGGATATAGTCCAGAAGGATATAAGAAAAGTCTATAAAATGTATGAAAGAAATGAAAAGCTCTACAAGCATAAGATATCTTAGATGGAAAAGGTTAGACCATCATTCTAGTATGAACCTCTAGTCCTGATTCCATAACCATAAACTTCAGATGAGGAAGGAAATAAAGGATAAACTGATGGTGCAGGACAATTAGAGACAAAAACACTAAAACAAGAACCAACAGACCACAAAGGAAGAAGAAATTGTTCTCAGAAAAAAAACTAGAGATATGAAATATGTATCAAAACAAAGTCTAAGGCAATTAGAATCTGTTCAAGAGGAAATTAGTTCCTAGGAGTATGGATCTATAGCCACAAAAATAGGAAAGAAGATATAAATTAAGGAACAAACAACTAAAGAACTACACGAGGATCATATTGATCCAATAACAAAATTATAACAATAGGAGCAGATTTATATCACATCAAATCTACAGTCATAATAGTAGATACAAGTCACATATCAAAGTTGTAGTCATATAAGCAGATAACAACAGATCAACAAACAAGTGCATAGCTGCAAATAGAGGTATAAGAAATACAACACTATATTTTGAACACAACAGAAAATTAGTTTTTGATTCAATCCGAAGTACAACAATCATAGATAGATCAAACTATAATACAGATAGATCATACTATAGTACAACAAGATCAAAATCAAATTTTTTGACTCACTGGATTAGAAATAATAATTGATTTAGCTTTCTTAACATATTTTGATCTAGAATTCCATGACGTAATTTAGGGTACGAGTGGGGTAATGTTAAGGGAGTAATAAATCATTATAAATAGCTAGTTAGATAATACTTACCTACTTACTTTTCTAAGATTTACTACCTAGTTTACATAGTTTTCATCGCCATTTGAATTTCAATTGATCATAGGATTGTTTTAAGGAGATCATTTTTGGAAGATAGGAAAAGGAAGATGATTGTAAAACATTGAATTTGGAAAGTATGGAACGTGCAGTGTTTTCTGGAAAAGCTTGAATTCTATAACCATATTTGTTGTTTTGATGTTTTTCTTATTTTCTCATGACTGAATTAAAATTTTGAATTTAGAGATGAGTAGATTTGATTGAACATAATTTATTAATATTAGTTTCATGATATGTTTTAATCAAGGTTTAGGCTAGAATATCAAATAATTTTTTTATATTTTACCAATCAGCAATTTGAACCACAAATCACCAAACCCTACTCATAAAAAAACACCAATAGAAAAAATAACAACTAGCAACCTTCACCTCCCTATAGGAATCCCTTTGCCTTTGTAACTTAGCAAAGAATGGCGTGGGGAAACAAGTGGAACAAAATGCAAAACAAATGTGTAAGTTATAATGGATTTCAGAACAAGGATCTTGTTCGCTAGCCCTACCTTGTAATAATGCTAAGTGTAGTCAAAACCTCAGCTTTCTCATTGAAGCTACCCTTGAGATTCACACAACAACTTGAGTAAGAAATCTTTTATCAGTGCTATAATCCATGACTCCAAAGAAAATACAGAACATGTGGCTAGCAATGTTAAACTGTGAACAACAATGAAGACATGCACTATGCATAACACCTAGTTGACAAGGTTAAAAAACCAAATCAACAAACAGATCCCAAAACATGATGGTGAAAGAATACAAAAACTCGAAATCTAAGCAGACAACTAAAGGATTAGCGTCAAGGAAATTAAATCTCTTATTACTAACAAGTCGACGATCCAAACTAAGAGTTTCCAAGGAAATTAAATCTCTTACTATTAACAAGTCGACAATCCAAACCGAGAGTTTCCAAATAAAATCAATTATGAGTTGCAAAATGAAATTCCAAATTGACAAACAAAAAAACAACAGAGATCAAATTGTGGAACAGAAGAAGAAGAAATGACCGATCTCCTAAAAAGGATGAAGAACAAAAAAAAGGTTTCGGATTTAGCAACCAACAAAACATTCACTAAAATGGTAAGCAAAGATGATTTGGATAGATGGCGAAAAAGAGAAAGAAAAACTTGTGCCCTCTTCTTCCTTGTCACAAAGAGATTGTGCAACAAGTCAGAGATGCCAATGATCATTCGATCAATCATTCAATCCCTCCCTCTTCTCAAGCTTCTTTTCCTCTTCTTCTCTCGCCATTTGCGAAAGCACCAAAAAAATTCATAAAAATAGGTAGGAAAAAAAAATTTAAAAAAATTTCCAAAGGTTCAAAACAAAAAAGAAAGGCCAGATTACCACAAAGAAAACAAGCACCTGCACAAGAAGGAAAGCCAAGAAGAGCGATGGTCGTGTGTTGAGGAAAATAAACATAACCACAAGAGAGAGAAAAGCAAAAGACGATGTAACAACACAAGTGGAGTTAAAGACTGGCCAAGCTTGCATGGAAGAATCTTACAACCCACAAATCTCCAATCCCCAAGATGGACATCTCGGATTTTCCAAGATCCCCAAACTACTAACGCCCATTTTTTATTGTCACACGCTTGGCAACCAATGGGAGTGTAGATATCCTCTAGATAGACCACTAAGCAATATGTACTTTTCTTTTTATTTTTCTTTTTGCCTTTTCTATGTTAGTGTGTCGAATAATGTTGGTGTGTGAAAACTCAAAAGTGATGACGACAACAGTACAAAACAAAGCACTGGCCAATTGGGACAAGGCCGGTAGGTATGTAAAACAAGGTGGTACCTACTATGTGAATGGTGGTGGGGAAAGAAAGGTAGTAATAATAATAGGTGGAATAAGTTTTGGTGAGGGATGTCTACACTTTTGCTTCTCTCTCATTAGCTAGTTGTAGAAGTAAACAACATGTAAATAATCCTTTGGCACGTATATGTTATTTAATAGTAGGTACCAACCTTGGGTAAACCAACAACCCATGTTGGTAACCATGGCAAAAATCTCTAAATTCATTTAAATTATCTATAAAATATTACAAATATCCCATGCTTTGATTAAATCTAAGGGTTTCTGGGTTCAAATCTAACATTTTTTTAGCTTAATATGGCCACTAGTAAGAGGCCTCAATCAAAAAGTCGCCATACCAATGTGGGTGCTGGTTCAGCTGGGCTATAAGTAGGTACCTACATTATTTACATAAAAAATATTCCCCATCAAAACCAAACTTGTTCAAGTAGGGTAAACCCAAGGCCACAAACTTCACCATAATAAAAGGGCCTGCACAAGGCCTTACACAATCATATATTCCCCATATAACATGTGGCTTGGTGCTTTACCCTACATAGGTTTATAAGCATTGTTGGACTATAAACCTTTAATGCTACACTATCCTTTCTAAAGATGATGTGTTCCTTTTGTTGGGCAGAAAAATTTGCAATACAATATGATATTTTTTTGAATTATAGTGTGACATTCAATTTCATAGGTTGTTGTATACCAAGTCAAGATGTGAAAAAATTGCAATGCTATGATGGAGGCTTTGAGATGTTGCATAATGAATGTTCAAATGACAAGACCATTAGCAATGGGTTGTTGTATACCAAGTCAAGATGTGCAAGAACCATAATGCTATGATGGAGGCTTTGAGATTGTGCATATTAAATGCTCAAATGACAAGAACATTAGCAAAGTGTCATGTGCAAATGCATTGGTGTCAACAAACTTTGAATATATTGTTTGTTGGCAAATATATAATTTTTGGTAAAAAGAAACATGGTGTGAAGCTATGTATGTGGATGCACATGGGAGATGTTTTGGAATCGCTGCACATTCACGCAACAATGTGGAAAACATTGTCACACATGTTAACATGCATGATAATTTCTCTCTTATGTTGTAGACACATTCATGATTCTAGATCCTTATGTGCATTCACAGATTGTTGTATCACATTTCCTTGTGTTATTTCTATTAACTCTCATGACTAAGTGTTTTTGATATGAATTATAAGATTTGCGTGCAAAAGTGTGGCTCACACTTGCTTGTTGCCTCAGGTTCACATGTTGCCGACAACACGTATTCCCTATATGATGACAGATAGGAAGGCTCGTGACAAGCAATCATTCAAGAGACAATGATGACCACATGATAATACAAACACATGAGTTGCTACGAATGAAAATCACCAACCTTGGACGCTTTTTAATGGATATTGTGGGTGTTTTACCATTATTATGAACTTAAAACTCTAGTAAAATCTTCTACACTAATGCAGTTCCCCTCTCAAGCTTGCTGGAGACTTTAATGTTTCTTGACTTTTATAGCCACTAATGCATAAAGAAATGGAGATAGGTAAAGGTCCAATTCTAACAACAAAAATATGTTCCACCACAACACACCTTTTCTAAACCGTAATTCCCACTAAAATTTCCTCTCCTAAATGATAAACAATAAACTTTGAAATGTGTTTCCATAGGCAAATATTTAATACGAAGCCTACTATGAGGCTCATGACAACCCACAAACACCTTCCACCTACACATACACATTATCATTCATGTGAAAAACAACTATAGAGGTCTACTATCAAATTTTCAAGCTTGTTATGGTTATGGTATAGTCATAGATCCTCTTTGATAGAAATTGTATGTTGCTAGTAGTTGGCTAGTTGATCACAAGCATAAGAAAACACCACCCCCTTACAAGTACTTCATGTAAGCAAATTTGATTTTTTTTTCCCTAACTTGAAAACCTTAGCTTCAAACTGAATAAAATGTTGAGTCAAAGTTTCAGCTATTCAAGTAAATGCATTTCCTTTTGTCTTCCCATACTTGCCATTTAGAGCCCCATTCCCAAAATCTTTGGGTTCAAAACTCAACATTCTTGAAATATAGGAGTTATGAAAAAATCTTATCGATGGTTTGATTGGGAGGCTTGCCATTGGAATCTGTTGGTGATATCAATAAGCCTATGTTTGTGCCTAATCTAGTTACTTCCCCATCCTCATTGGTTACATCTATAATGAAGTCCTTCACCATTTCTACCATTATCTTTGTAATTGACATTGTTGTTTATTCTTTCAGAAACTACAGCAAATAAACATAATACCACTTGGATTATGGGACATGAGATGTGCAATATGGACACTATATAGACATAAATTTTTTCACAATATGCATCTTCACCTTCATGAACTTATGTCGAGCATTTCGAATTCTAGCAAACTACAATCATTGATGTAGCAGTTAAAAGATTTTTTTTGTCAGAAACCCCCTGCACAGCTCAAGCTTGAAAACTCTTGAATGATGATTGAAAACCCAAAGATACAAAATAATATTTTGAATAGGCATGTCATGAACTACATACAAGCCCTTATCATCTTGCATTGTCAAAATTTAAGCTTGGATAACATAATCAAATCCTATAAATGTCTAGAACCCATGTGATTACAATTATCAGGTCAGAAAGAAACCCATGTGAGAAGTTTTGGACCTCACATCATAGGTCACTATCTCCACAAACTTCTACATTTGCAAGGATGTGTGTTGGTGAAACCAAGTTCCCATTCACCTGCATGAGTCCTTGGTATTATGTTCACATGTGGAAGTAACAATCTATGACTAATGCCTGACTTGAGACACTTCCTCAACATCCAAACATAACAAAGAGAAGTGGTTGATTGTTTACATTGATTTTAACTACCACCATCTTATTTCACACATCTGTGTGTATTTGCTATGCATTATCAATGATTGTTGCCCCCCCTTTGGTAGGTTCTTCACTTGAAAAAGGATAAATAATCATTAAATGTAGGTGCATTAGAAAGCCACATGCATATAACCATCTTAGCCCACATCAAGGCCTAATACATTTAGGTTTGTGACATCCATCTAGCCAGCAGAAACACCCTGCAAAAAGATGATAAAACAGTACTGAACTCCCTTTTTCATGTGAAGACAAAGACCTAGCTACCCAAAAGATCATCAGTGATTGTATCAATGAATTCATGAGATGTCATATTTCCAACAAATTTTTCTTGCCATTCCTGGATGGAGTTGAGTTGAATTACTTGCAATATACCATTCGTTCAAAGCTGATGGTGATTGAGACAATGAAATAAATGCCATCCAAAATTCAACCGAACAAAAGTTTCAATTTCTCTTGTTATTCGGGAACATATCAATCAATCTCATGGTCTCTTGGCTGAAGAATATAATGTTAATGGATGCATTGAGTAACAGGCTAGAAAAGGCTGGTGCACATACCCTTCTAGAAACTTCAACATCATTCAAATAGTTTTTCTGACCTTAAAATTGAGGTGGCTTATATCCTATTAGACTGCCAATTATAGTGCCAATGGCTCCTATGAGTCCAAAGGGTCCTATTGCATCATATTCTTATTCAATCAAACACTTTCCATTATGGTGAATTACAACTCCCCACTCTGCAAGCTTATCCATTTTATTTGTCATCCATTTTATCTGTCCACATCTATGAAGTGCATTTTGATTAACCTCATGCAAAGAGTTTATACACCAACTATAGTCTCCATTTTCAAAACCAAAAAATGAAATGACTCAAGCTGTTAAGATGTTGTACTTGGAAGATTATACATTTTGTTTCTTGCATTTTCTTGAAGATGTTAGTTCAACAAATTCAAGATTCACATACACACTATGTTAAAGCTCACATACATTTTCTCTTGCTATTGAGGCAAAACTTAAAAGTTGTTTCCTTAGTTGGGTGGTTTGCAAATGAAACAATAGGGAATAGAATTGAGCCCAAACCACAAAGATGTGTAAATTGAAAGGGTGTATATGCGCAAGGTAAAGCCCCAAGGTGGAGGCATTCCCACAATAAAGGGCCTAGGGTGAGGCGATAGTTGAATATGGCCTTACACCTCATCTTAGGCACCTTATTTTGGGAATGCTTCACCCTGGAGCTTTATCCAAATACACTAGGAATTTGCTCCAAGTGCTTTCCAGTGTTATTCCATACCAAATTGGTTAAACATTTATCAAAACAATCTTACCCAGCTAAAGTTTAGTGGAATGGATCTATGGGTAGTGAAAAAGGGTTAAAAAGATGTGTAAATATTCCAAAATTTGTCTTCTCTTTTTGTCACATATGAAATTCTACATCATGTTGTTGGATATGCATGACAAATTATCAATACCACCCCATCAAACCCAACTTTTCCCTTCTGCTTATTAGTTGACCTTAGCTTTGTCCATATCAAAACCATCTTAGGGTGGGATATTACAACCTATCAACAAGCACTCAAGTAAACCAAAGCATTCATGTTTACTAATTGAACATCTTTTCAACCTTGGGTTGAAAAATGTGAATTAGCAAACTCAACTAAACTCCTCAGTAAATTCCAATGACAAACAACAGACAATCAATGTTTCTTTGGGAGCAAGCAAACAAGGTTTCTTGCCAATTGTGGTGCAACCTTGCATTTCACATTATGAAACACCCCATTAATAACCAACACACCTTGAGCCCAAAGGAGCTCTGCAGTTCACTCAAGCTAAAATTTCCCTATGTGATCATATGACTTTTTCAACTTTTGAGGTGGACACACATTAAACAAATTAGGGTCTAACTTCGTATTAAGTAAGTCACTCAAGATGAACACATTTTCAGAGGAGGTAATTAGAGAGTCAACATGGATGCTACCACTTGAGCTAAGTTACATAAATGATGGAAACAACATGATTATTATATCAAAGGGTGTGATAGTTTGAAGATTTAAAACTAAAGTAACAAAAGCACAAGAAGGCCCACCAACATTATGAAAAAAAAGGGTGTTTTGCAATAGGCCTTGCAATTCAATTTTTGAGTTGCAAAGGACATTTGCAATTCATTGTATATATGGTGCAACTCATTATAACTCAATCAAAACAATTCATTTTAAACTATTATGCAACTCCATTATAATTATACCCATGATGTCATGTTGACATCATTGATTATCATCCATTTATTAAAATTTGACATGTGGCATTATGAAGATTTTTGGACAAAAATAATTTTCTTTTCAAAATATTAACCTCCATCATTCATTATGATTGTTAATGATGGCTTGAAATTATGAACATGGCACAATAAAAAATTATCACATGGCATATTAATTATATTTTGGAATAAATAAATAACTATAAATATTTATTTCAATAACTAGGTAGGTCGTACATAACAATAGGTAGGTAGGTTGGTAGGTTTTTAGGCCTACATACTTATGTATTTACCTAGGACCTACTTACCAACTCATTTACATAGGTAGGTAAATAGGTAGGAAAACACAAAATTAAGTGAATTAAAAAATAACCATGAATGTTTTAAAAATTTATGTTTTGCTTTAGGATTATGTTTTTTTGAGTTCATTCCAAAATGGCACTTGTATTTTAATATGAAAATATGAGAAGACAAGCTTTCTTTATATAGTTTGTAACATGGGATTCGAAAACAAAACATGTGGATTAAATATTTTAATTGGTTATTAGTTGCAAATTCAATTGCAATTGAATTGTAATTATAACATTTAAACGTTTAATGCAGGCCAGATCCAAGGGGAGGGCTCCATTACTTCCGATGTCCCAACAAAACTTGAACCATTCCTATTGGTGCTTTTGGGGCATTAAAAATCATTAAAAAATAATAGAATTGAAAAAGTTATGGCCCCCCAAAATAGAGGGGATAAAAAACTCCAAAAACAAACCACTAAATGTTACAAAAGCCAATTCCCAAACACCTAAAAAAATCCTTGTATGTTATTCTATTGCTATTAAAATTCAAAAACGATTTGTAGAACTTTAGGTGGTGTTTTTATAATACTTTAAATTGTTTAAACTGAATAGGAAATAAAAAAGTTATGAAGCTTGAAAATAAGAAGGGTTCAAAAAGAAAAACAAAAAAAAGTTTTATAAGTTGGAAAATTTATTTATCTTCTTGTTATTTTTTCATTATTTCTTTTATTTTACATTTCAAAGATGATTTCTAAAGCTTGAAATAGTGTTCCCATAACATTTTAAATCACTCAAAATGAAACACATATGATGAAAATATAAGTAACTAATGAATATGTATTTTTATTAAGTTATAAGTAATTATTATAATCATAACATAGTTGAATAATAGTATTGTAATAGTGGCCCAATAAGGGTTATACTAATTGTATCAATGGGAATCATAATCGAAAATTAGTTACAAATGTATTACATAATGTATGATGGAAAAATGTGAACACGTGCCATGATCACATGTATGTACATTGTACTTAATTACAACATAGTTATTGCTTTAGTGGTAGATTAAAAACAATTTTAAAAATAGATACATGCAACTATAATGCAACCTTTAAAAAACTCAAACATGGTTGATTACATATGTATATACAATGTGTATAAATTATTGTATAGAAGATTCATTCTCATTTCACTTATAACTATAATATAAGTGAATGATTTTCTAATGTGGCAATTTATTTATTAATACATCGTATTTTTAGAAGGATAGTTGCACAACAGTTGTAACACCCAAAAGATAGTTACATAATAATTATATGAAGTTTTTTTTTAGTTTTAGTTACAAGGTAACGTGGTTTTGATAGACACAATTTCTCATAATGCAATTCCAATATAGTAAGAGATGGCAAAGGTGATAACATCAACTACAACTGAAGAAGGCGATGCAACATTCGATAGTGTATGAAATCATAACCCATTAAAATTTGAATGTGAAAATTTTGACAAACCATCACCATCAAAAGGCAAGGGCAATGAATCACATACCAGCCAAAGTGGTTACACATTCCCAACATTTCTATTACTTGCAAAGTACCACAACAATGTGGGTTTGCACTTTACTTCTGTCCTTGTTACAAATTCTGTAAACTTAAGCTTCATGATTTGTTTAGTGCATGCACATAGTGCACAAACAACATGCACAATAAGAAGCAAGTGAAAAGTTGAGGTCTGTAACTATTAGGATAGAAAAAATGAATGTCAAACCCTAAATTGAATCTCTTGATGAAGTGCATAGTGCATACATAACACGCACAACAACAAGGAACTTGGAAGCTTAAAAAGTTTGTTTATAATTACTAGGACAAACAAAAAGTGAACAACAAACCCTAAATCAAATCTCTTCAAGTGCATAGCACACATCAAGAAAATGTAGAAGAAATTGCTGGAATTAAACTGGAAATGAAACATTTTTTGCTTCTTTTAAATGAAAAATAATCTTTCTAACTAGAATAGATAATTGCGATCTTGCTTGGGGACTCCCCTCTTCATTTCACGTTAGCATTCATTCACAACGTAACCAATTTTGAACACACTCAATGGCATTGCAATGTGCAAAATGAAAACCTTGACTAGTTGCTTGTAAATGTTCATCCTAAAAATCTAAACCTCAAAATCTAACCTAAAATCTATTCCTTAATAATAATACTAGGCTCCAGCATAATGTAGAAAGCAACAATGAAGCGACACATTCTATGTGAGGTGACAAGGAGGTGATGAGTTTTCCTCACAAACATAAAACTATGGCGATGAGCAATCAAATTTTTGACGAACTAGATGGCAACACTAAACCCTATTTGACAAATGAAATGAGTTGGCTACATTCTACAACAAGGATGGGACACCACAATGATATCTTACGACGTGATGTGACATGCTAGTGATATCCTATAATAATGATGGGAGAACATTGCGATGGCTAGCAATGGTTAATTGACACATCACAATGAAACCATTCACCACACATAAAGCAACATGGCTCCAATGCCATATGCATTTTCAGTTTTCTAGCTACTCATGATTTTATATATATATATATTTTTACATATGCATGTCAAAAATTTATAGTTTTTTTTGGCAAATTTTCACCAAAATAAAAAGGGCCAGCATGTAGTTACCTAGTAATCACCAAGTGCCTTATTAAGGTACCTACCTACACACCATAATAACTATCTAAAGACTTGGCTAGATTTTGGTAGTGTAATCAAAGGGCACATTACATTCATAATCTTTCCTTTGCAAAAGCTTGGAATTTTTGTTAATGTAATGCTCCTATGGGCATTTCATTTAAAAAAATACCTACCCTCCTTTTTTTTCCTTGTGGACACCCAAGGGGTATTCCTGCCAATATTATGAGAAAAAATAAAAATCCACCCATCTTTACACTTAGTGAATTTCACAATTTTAGGCTTTACACTACACTTACTTTGCTTTATTTTATTTTTTCTGTGATGTAACTAAAATGAAAATCATTGATTAGATGATTTAGCTAGATTTGGAGATTAAAAAAGATAAAAGTAATTTTATAAATAATCCTTCTAATTATTTTTCCAAGTTATTGGAACTTTGGATAGAACCTACCATTTTTTAATAATATTTTTTCCTCAAAATTTTCCAACTATAAAACCCAAAAAAACCTAAATTTACATCATTTTGAAAAAAAATCTCTATTTGGTGGAAAAAAAGGTTGCCAATCCCAAGGGGCCATGATTATATAGTAACCATAATTCCAAATTCTAGATTAGAGTTCACAAGTACGCCCACACTACTAGAAACCAAGAGATGTCCTTAGAGCTTGGAACAAGCTTGTATTGAATTTTGTAGCTTATGGGCAAAAGAAAAAGAAAAGGGCAAATGCAAAATTAATCTAGTTGAGCATTTAGTTCCAATGCACAAAAAACTTTCATAACACTTGTAAAAGAATAACATTCCCAAAAAAAGGAAAAACTTCTCAACTACCCATTTGTGTATTCCAAAAAACTTATGAAAGAAACCTATGTCATGGATTTGGCAATGCTCACACCAATCCATTGGCTTCTTCCAAGGACATCCATTTCATCACCATATGACTAGGGTAGACCAGCCAGTGACTGAACACCTAAGCAATCAAGATAGACCAAATCCTAGGGGAGGGCTCTGTTGTTTCAAGTGTCCAAACAAAACTTGAACCCCTCCTTGACACATTTGACACAATAACAATCATTGAAAACAGATTAAAAATGAAAAAGTTACAACCCCTTAACATAAAGGGGTTCAAGAACTCAAAAAAAAAAAACACCAAAAACTACACAAGCCAGTTCCCAAACACCCAAAGAATTTTATTCTTGTATGTTTCTTTGTTGTTATTAGAGTTCAAAGATGATTTGTAAAATTTCAGGTGGCACTCATAGCACTTTAAATCGTTTAAATTGAATAAGAAATAAAAAAGTTATGAGGTTTGAAAGTAAAAGGGGTCCAAAGAGAAGAAAAAAGGAAAAAAACACATTTTGTAAGTTGGAAAGCTTATTTTTCTTCTTGTTAGTTTTTCATTACTCCTCTTCCTTTGCACTTCAAAGATGAGTTCTAGAGCTTGAGGTAGTGCTCCCATAACATTTAAATCACTCAAAGTGAAGCACATAAATGAAGATATAAATAAGTGTTTGATCATAGGAAGGCAATTGGTGGTGGGCTGGTCTACCCTAACCCTTTTGCATTTGTATGCATCCAAGCTCATAGCTTATCAACCCTTCATTAACCTCATAATATCATAATAACCTCATCAATGGGCGTTCCATTGTGTGAAACATTCCAGGACAGGGTAGGTCAGTATGGCAAGCAATTACAAAAGGTAATTTCCCACCGTACTGCCCTGCTTCAGTTATTATGCCAGTTAATGCCCTGAAGTAGAGCATTACACCAACACGTAATTTCCCACTGTACCAGCATGAGGCCGTGCCTTACTGGCCTGCCTTGCTTATTACACCAGGTAATGACCTGTCAGCATAGCATTACACCCTGGACTGAGGGCGAACAGAGTGTAAGACCTAATGCCAGGGCATTACCCTACACAAAGAGATGCATTGTACCATGCACAATACCACCATCAACCACCCACCACCCCTGCATGATCCCAATTACCTCCTCAACAGGACTGTTATCTTCCATGTATCCATTTGGTCCTCTTTAGCATACTTGGCACACTAATACTACCTGTCCATGTGACTCAGTAACTCATCCCTCTCTTCTACCCCCTCTCTCTTTCACTTTGTATACCAAAATGTCTAAATTGTACTGGAGAGGTTTTACCACATGTGCATCATTACCAATGAAGCTAAACATGGTTTTTGCCAGCATATCTAACATTGAAACAATAAGGGAAACAGAAGCTGTACATACTTGGTCGCTTGGTGATGAATTGCTGTATCTGGGGTGACACTTACAGAGTAGTAATAAGGCCTCAGCTCTTTTGTACTGAGGAGAGGTCCATGAGGAAGGCCCAGCTGCAAGCAGTCAGACCAGACATGGTGTGCAGTTTGTGTGGAGGCTATGGCACTACTACACACAAACTAACATCCTCTCAAGCCTCTAACAAGTGACCTGCACATAGCCACAGAATCACTAAGCAGTGCCAAGAGGAAAATCGGAGAAACAAACAACCACCCCCTCAGTTTTCTAGCAGGAAAATGAAAAGGCCAGGTTGTAGTGTTCTATTATTGTGGAAATCTACACAGAGATGGCAATTCTCCACAAGAAAAGCAATGGCCACCAGTGTAAATGGATAGACACCTTTCTATGCAATAAACTACACCTAAGACATACAGAAGGCTCTTTCACAAGAAGCATGCCAACAAAGTGGAGGTATTGCACAGAGCAATGAAATGAAAGATTACCTCACAGAAGAAACAACTCTGTTGAATTGTAAAGGGCCAAGTCTCTTCTTTCCTCCAACTGCAAAGTGAATATGTATTACCAAAATCACATGCAGAGTAAAAATAATATGCTCTAATCTCACTTCGTACAACACAGACTGTGGGCTGCAAATGTAAATAAACTAGAAATCTACATCTTCATCAGTGCTGGATTAACAACTAGTTACATTGTGAGAGAAGAGTAGTGGGATTTCTATGGGTTGAAACTAAATCAGTACTACATGACTCAACAAGCGTTTTCACTTCCCAAATTTCACTTGGGCATCCTACCTGTGTCCTTCAAAAATCTGTCCTATTTCTCTTTCTTTGAGGTCAATCCTCTACTTGACTCCTTCCCACATGTTTGTGTTTCAATTTTGTAAGAAAGTAATAGAAAAACAAAAGCAATCATGTAACACTCAGATAACGTGAGATTCTAATGGTGATTTGTTTCAATCTTTGTTCGTTGAGTCAACAATGCAAGTCAATCTTGCTTCATTGACACTGCACATGCATGTGCATCTTTGACAGCAGCAGCTGCCTCAGGTGTCAATTGACTGTCTGATCTCCTCCACTTATCATGGTTCAGTAGCAAGGTAAGAAGAGCCTCGCACATCTTGGGTGCATCAAGCTCAAAAGGGTCCTTGCGGTTCACAACTGATTGTTGTGAGAACACCATCCATCCATGATCCAACTTCTTTTCCAGTCGGACAACTATGGAACCTGGGATTTCAGCATCTTTCCTTGTCACAAGGCCATCACTCTTCTCTCCATATCTGAGTTCCAAGTGAAGAGCACACACTGCCATGGCTGCAGCCAGAGGAATGGCTACTGGCACTCTTGCACCTCCAACATCAGAAGATCTTCCAAGATCTGCATTGCTTCCAGGCAACCATGGAAGCTCTGCATGTGCTATGTGGGACATTGTGGAGATCCATCCCGGGGAGCGACTTGCTTCTGTATGAAAGGATAGTGTGGGAAGATCATGAGGAAAGGTGTATTTTGCTAAGAATTTGCGCCGTTTGTCATATGTCAAATCTTCTAGAGCTTGCATATCGCCCTGCAGCAAGGAACCAAATAATTGCACATAATTCAGTTGTCCAATACATACTTCTGAGCATCAGCAGAGGATGCTTGACTTGACTCATAAAGGATTGCAAAGAAGAGACACACCAAGCACTGGAACCAGCAAAAGCCAGCTGCAAAAAACAAGGCCTGGCTCCACCAGGCTTGGACTACCTTGATAAGCTTGCAAATAAGAACCTCCATGAGACGTCGAGTCCCAGTGTCAGCAATCTGACCCTCTCGTAAAATGTCTGCAGCAATTGGACTCCCACCATAGGGGCATTGCAGCACTGCTAACCCAACTACTTTGTCCTTCAAGTCCTCCCAAAACATGGAGCATGCTGCTGCTGCATCCAGCCCTCCTTTTGAATGCCCTAACAACACCACTTTTTTCTGTGCACCCCAGTAGAGCTCCTCAATATACCTTTTCAGCTCCCTCGCATTGATTTCAACAGCAGCCTGTATCATTCTCACAACAAACTCAGTACATTCAAAGGCACCAAGACACAGAGACCAGAAATTAGAGATGAGATTGACTGACTAGAACAAGCAATTCAGCAGATTGAAGTAGCTACACCATTTCCATGGGCTTCAGGGTTGATACTGATATGACTAAAGAGTGTGAAGTAAGAGAGGAGTCAAGCAAAGAAAACCAAAAGACAATTGTATTCCTTGCCTCACTGTGAATTTTGGCAATGTGGCAGGACAATCCCAGTTTTGAGAAGTATTTCTTGGTGTCCACAAAATATAATGGCCCATGATTGCTGAAGAGACCTGCAAATCTTCACACAGTCGATCTAAGTCCCCATAAAACATTCCTAACCCAAAAGGAGCAAGATCCAAACCAATGAAATTAAGCCCATGACACATTGGGAAGCTTAGGGTGTCATGCAATCATGCATTTCACCTTTCATTGTGTGCCCCTAAAGCTCTTTAAAACTGGGCTTGCACACTACCTGACAGTGCCATCCTTAAATCAAGACTCACCAGGAATAAGAAGGTAGGTAAGATTGTTGGGAAGCAGATGTACACCATGGCTGTAACAGAACGAGAAATAAGTAAAATTATGTAAACACACAACAGGATCAAAAACCTAAATGTATATGAAAAAGCTAAGTTCCTCCTCCAATTACAACTGAAACAGCAGGTTGAAACACAGACTGTAATCCATGAAATCTATGACTCAGAAGCTCACAGTTTTGCACTCTCCAGTCCACAATTTTGGGCAGGCTGATGGGGGAGTGTAACAACAAGATTCATCATGCGAACAAGAGCTATTGTGCTGCTCATTAGAAAACAATGGAAAGACAAATGGCAGACCAAATAGGAGAGGGATGAGCAAAATGAGACTATACCGACCTAATTGTGTCAAGGGCTTGAAGAAAATCTGGGGTGCAATCCTCTACTGGTGAAGAATCTGGGAGTCTTTGCAGCCAGCCTATGTCATCTGCAGACCCCCTCAATGTTGTTTGTACTCGAGATACAAAGCTGGAAGCAAAGAATGAACCATTGCCACTTTTGTATCAGATACATACTCAGGGAATAGATTTCAGCAATGAACTCTTCAGATAAGATGGGCAGGAACAGCCAAAAACAAAAAAAATATGAATATCCTTCATAGCCAGAGAAATTAACCTGTTCCACACAGCAGGAGTACTCAAAACATGCTGTCCCATTGCCATCACAGTTGAGCCAGTTGTTGCAAAGATTGCAGCAGGCCATTCAATCCCCAAGTTACTTAGCAGGCTGCTACTCTCGGCAGCACCGCTGCTACTGGCTTCTGACAAGGGAACGACAGCACTGGATGAAGTACTTGTTTCAATGCTTGCTATTCTGGAACTTGGCTCTGATGGACTCCTTAATGCATCGCGAGCAGCAGATTCTCCTGCATGAATACATAAAGAACTTTTTTGTCATTGCCAAGCAAATGATTCACCAGTACACACGTACATACACACATACATATTCAGCGATATTATAGCTGAGTAGCAAAAGCTAAAGGCTGTTGGTCTGAAAACTTAAAACTCCTGTTGCAACGGATTTAAGCGCAAATTGATTGCTCCACAAACAGAAGGTTTCCTAGGAGCTGATTGAGCACAGATGTACTCACCAACAAGATTTGCAAGGTGACGACTTAGGTTAGAGGCAGACTGCGCAAAGCATTGTGTGACCTCATCGAATACAGGAAGTGGTGGCAAACACCAGGCATCCAAGCCTCCTCCTCCTCCTCCTCCTTGCCTTGACCGACGGCGTGGAGACAACTGCAGCAGCCGGAATCTCTATAAAATGGTTCAGAATTCACGAAGATCCATCATCATCAGTCCATGTCCCATTTCATCACACACACACACACACACACA
>Ga0116231_10002639_pt1 | contig 37482 bp, 13 predicted proteins | sample S1TSphgellanicum_2_FD_89695 | JGI IMG/M metagenome (GOLD analysis project Ga0116231, IMG submission 89695) | Host-associated microbial communities from peat moss isolated from Minnesota, USA - S1T2_Fd - Sphagnum magellanicum MG | ecosystem: Host-associated > Plants > Peat moss > Unclassified...
CTATTTTAATAATTTATTTTTGGTATTATTGAAGTTTTCCACTTTTTGTTTGTTCATTTTTTTTTTATTTTTTTTTGTTTTTGGCTAATTATATTTTGTTTTTTTTTTTTTTTTTTTTTTTTTTTTTAATTCAAATTTTGTGAGAATCCCCACATCTAATAAATAGAAAAAACAATAGGTAGGGTGTTCTTTGCAAGGGGTATTAGCCCATGCCAAAAATGGTGATGAACTCTTTTAGGAAGAGTAATTTCATGGAGCCAATGGGAAGGCCCAAGCATGCACTCAAGGTGCCTTGCTTTTTTTCATTTTAAGTTTAGGGTGGGGGGGGGGAGGGGGGGAAGGATTTTTTTCATTTTTCCCTAGTTCCTGATGTATTCCCACTATGTTCCCTTCAAGTTCCCAATGGGTTCCCATCATGTTCCCAATATGTTCCTCAAGTTCCCAATGTGTTCGCCAACATGTTCTCCATCGCACCTCCCTTTTATCCGATATGCTTTGGCAAATGTTGTCCTCCTTTCACCTATATAGGTGGGCCAAAGGGGAAGACCTCTATACTTAAAAATATAACCTTTTATTTTCTAGAACCTCCATAGTTTTATTTGTTTTGAGTGATGGGCCAATCAAATTGGTTCATTGCAAAAAAAAAAAAATGAACTTGGGAGGCACCTCATCTAATGAATAGGAGAGGTGAGTAAGAGAGGGTTGCATTCTGGTACCTGACAACAAATCCGGTGCAGTAATTGAATTGTGGTATAAGTTATGGGCCTCCCTCGGAGTATTTGAACTTTGCATATAAGTATTGGATATTTGAGAAGAAAGGAAGGGAGGGGATTTTGTTTAGTATGCTTCCAATTCTTCCAGAGAATTTTTGGTCAATTTTTTATTCGAGGTTGGGGGAAGAATGTCATACTCACGTGTGAGTGGGTTAGGGGGGTTTCCCTTTTTTTTTTGGTTTGTTTTTGTTTTTTTGTGGCGTACAAAGTAAAAGAACCTCAGAAGACACTAAACACCACCTTACAAACTTTTGCAGGTGTCAGTGCACAAGAAGAACCACCAGTGCCACGAAACCCACCCACAAACTTCATCGAGTCATCAGTCCCACACAAACCCACAAACAAACAAACAACGAATCTAACCTGCAAAAGGAAGGAACTCGAGGCTGGCCTTTTTCTTTTGTTTACATTCTAGTCAACAAGAGTGCAAGTTGAGGGGGGCTATTTCCGTCACACATTTGCAACAAAAAAAAAAAAAAAAACCCATGTTCAACTGACTTTGTATTCTAATCACAATAATAGTCCACAAAAACCTATGTCCAACTTTGTATTTTTATCATAATAATAGTTAACAAAAACCTATGTCCGACTTTGTATTTTAATCATAATAATAGTTAACAAAAACCTATGTCCGCCTTTGTATTCTAGTCATAATAATAGTCGGCTAATTGCTTAGTAATAATCTAAAATCTAATCTTAGTCCATTGCATCTTGTCTCCAGTCCATATTTTTGGGATTTTTTGGTGTTTTTCTTTGGGGGTTTGCTCTCTCTCTCTCTCTTTTTCTTTTGTTTTGTTGTCAAGGAAGTTGCAGTCAAGGGGAGTTTGTGTTGCTCATATTCCACACAGAGAGAGAGAGAGAGAGAGAGAGAGAGATCATGGATGGACTAGTAGTAGTAGGAGTACTACTACAACTTCTCTGTATGTGATCATCTACTTTAGGTGCTGTATAAATCTCACTGGAAGATTAGAGCTTTGTCAGAAAGACTCTTGTTCTTTTTTTCCCATTTTGGGAAAGAGTACCTACTCCTATTGCTGTTGCTGGTACCTCTATTGGGTTCAATTCTTTTTTTTTTTTTGAGGGGGTGTATTGTAGCAGACATGATGATGATCTCATGATCTTCTGCTGCCTGATTTGCAGACTTGGGTTGCAGCAAGTTTCCAACAAGATTGAAAGGTGAGGGAACAAAAAAAAGTTGCGAGTTTTTTTTGTTGTTGGGTGAATGGGGTGGGACTACCCAGGAGGGAGAGAGAGACAGAGAGAGTATGAGTATGTGTGATCCAAGGTACTGCATCATCCTCTGAAGGTGTGCATCCTTTCATGATCGAACTTATGGGTGCTGCTGCATCTTTACACACTAGATATAGCTCCATGTCTTGAAAGTTGTTTTGTGGAGTATTATTCAGTCCTATATCCTTTTACTTAGATTCACGAACATCAGATTCAACGTTTCTGCAAAGGGTGTGTTTTCTTCTACAGCTTAGTTTAGAGCCATTCTTTCAGCTTGTAGCGCGTCCAGAGTAGTCGTTGAAACTTCTTTTCTGGTACAAGCTGCACAACAAATGTAGATTCATCTTTGGAGACCTACTTTTGATGTTTTGGAGATGCCTTAATGAGAGAGATGTGCAACCAACCTTGCACTAGAGTAGTGAAGAATAGTCTTTTTTGCTTCATTTTTCTACATAGACTACTTGTGTATGTTTGAGGATGGCATGGCTGCTGTGACAGTCTCTTTTTGGGGTGGAATAGCTTCAAAACTAGAGAAGATTTTGTGCTAAAATTGCTACTGGTGGTGGTGGTGGTGCCCATGGATGCAGGTGGAGCAATTTCATCACATGGGGAATGAAGATTGAGAATCTGATCAAGAACACTTGGATCTATGCCTGTTTTGCAGTGTGAAAACTGGGCAGTCAGTGGATGAAGCAGACAACAACCTCTAGCAGGTACAACTAGGACTTGCCATCAAAACCCTTCTTCTATGGAAAGCTCAGATACCCAATAAGCACCTTGGATATGGAACAGATCATGGTGCATAATTAGTGCAAGAAATTAGGTTAGGGTAAAGACCTCGAATGGGGCCATTCTGGGAATGAGGGAGCGGAGCACGTGATCTGAATTCCCAGAATAGCACCACTTTGAGGCCCTTAATCGGTGTAAAGAATCGGTACAATTTTCCTTAAGAAAGGGATAGCTGTGTGAGAGCCCTGCACGAGGTGGGAGCTGAGCACTGGACCTGTATTACCATAACAAACCCCCTTTGAGGTCCTTACCCAGTGTAAAGAATCAGTAGGATTTTTCTTTAGAAAGAGATGGCGGTGATTTCTTTTGAGAGAAATTTTTGTTGTAAGATTTACTGCCCTAGGGCATTTTGGTAAAAGGTGCTATAAAAAATGCTGGCATTAGGTTTATTGCTAGGGAAGGCTCTCAAAGTAGGGCATTCCTGAAATTCGGGCCTGAGCTTGGCACTCACCTTGCAATGGGCCCTTGTTTGGGGAAGGTACCATGCTTTCTTTCACGGCATGGAAGGTGGTCTCCAAATACACTGTGAAATAATGGCCAGGTTTTTAAGGGAGACCTTTTGTATCAATGCCCCCGCTTAATTGGTAAGAATTGATAGGCACTTAATTGATGCTTATTAATTTGTTGCAGTTCTTATGTGGGGGCAGGGTGAGAAAATGGAGCAATTTTGATCTCTGTCATCACAACATGCAAATGCTTTGGAATCTGTCTATGTTTAACCATGTGCAATACAACAATACCATTCACTCTAAGGTACTTTTCATTCAAGTTCTAATGCATATCATTCAATTTCTGTTTGGTGTTCTCCCCTTTGGACAAATTAAGATCCCACTTCAATATGCTTTGAATGCTGCTGATGCATTTGAGTAAAACAGTTGTACACTACTTAATCATCAGTTGCGGAATTCAGATTCCCAGTTGGATGTGCAATTCCTCGGTCAATCAAGTTTTGCAATATGTTGGTGATCTTCTATTGAGATGCAAAGTTTGTTGAGGACGTTCGTAGAAGAAGAAATACTTACGAGGGGGGATGGACGATGACAAATGGAAGAGTTACTTCGATGAAGCTATGGTCTTATGACTCAATGGGTATTCACCACTCAAGGAATGAAGTTTGGAAAGGGAAAATTTCTCTGTAATAAAGGAGTCGTCATGGCTAGAAGATCACCTTTGATGAATAAGAAAGGAAGGTTCTCATGTTGCCGGTTACTCACACTGGTGACCATATTTGGGTTGGCAAGCTTTCTTCTCTTGTGCTCATTTATATCTTTGCAGGACTACATTCCTCATGTGCCAAATACTAGTATCTACTCACATTTCTTGATACCTGAAGAGTTGGCTGTGGTGGAAGAAGAACCCATTCTTGAAGAGCCCATTCTTGATGTGCCAGCGCTCATAGAGGCAATTCGGCAAGCAAAAACCAAAGCTTTAGGTGGAGAGACTACTCAAGTGGAATTCTCTGAGGATGAGAAAGAAGAGTGGCAATACAAGAATCCTTGTCGAAGTAGGATAGAGTTGGAACCATTCTATGAGAGGAGAAAATTTGTAAGGCATTTGAGACCGAATACCAAGTGGAATGCAGTACTTAAAGAGTATACTGAGCTTCATCGCACTTGCATTCGGAAGTTTGGGGGTGACCTCACAAACATCTTCTTGAACAGGAATAATGCTCATGGATGCAAGTTTGCGGTGGCAGGTGGTCCTGAGTGGGTAGGGCTAGGGAACAAGATCTTGCCCACAGTTTCTGTACTTCTTTATGCTGTACTCACACAACGGGTGTTGCTTGTGACTAAGGGATCTCTGCTTGCAGACATCATGTGTGAACCTTTTGAAGGATCTTCTTGGAGAGTAGATCCAGATGAAAGATTCACTCCTATTGAATCACACTACGAATTTTGGAACTCGTATGAAACACTTGAGGAGGAGCTTGATAATATCACTACTCATCATGCTCATGAGAGAAGCTCATTGTATGCTGTTGGAGTGGCTGGGTGGTGTCAACCTGTGAAGAGGTTTTTCTGTGACCAAGAGCAAAGTTTTTACACTGAAGTTCCATGGCTATACTTCACCAGCTGCTTGTATTTCCTTCCCAAGCTTTTTGCCATCCCAATGTTCCAACCTGTTTTGGAGGACTTGTTCCCTGATAGAATGGTGGCTACACACTTAGTCCGCTCTACCATGCTCCCTTCTGATGAAGTTTGGAGTCGAGTCCTGCGAGCAGATCACGTGTACCTCGAAACTGCTGACCGCCGTGTGGGGATCCAAATCCGGTACCGCAATGGTGAGACACAGTTTGGCCAACTACACACCATGGTAAACTCAAAACTCATGCAATGTGCCTGGAGTCAGGGCATTCTTCCAGATGTGAACAACAACCCTAATCCCATCCAGTTAGTTGAATCAAGTACTACTACTGCTGACAGCAGCCCCACTGAAAGCCAAGTACTTCACTCCAAACATTCTAGTAGTGCAAATTCATTGGAAACCTCAGCAGACTCTAGACAGCGTAGACCTCCTGTTACCTCAATCTTCATCACCTCCTTGTTCTCCGATCTTTATGATCATCTCACTCAGCTCTATAACCGAAACCTACCACCATCTGGGGAGCATATAGGCATTATCCAACTCACCCATAGCAACATCCAAGGGACGGGAGTTGAGGAAGACATTCAAGCTCTTGCTGAGGTGATGTGCTTGAGCTTCTCGGATCATTTGCTTGTGAGCCCGTTGTCCACGTTTGGTGCCTTGGCACAAGCATATGGAGCTTTGACTCCGTGGTTCTTAGAATTCAGAGAAGATAGCAACCTTCCTCCATGTGTTCGAGGACAAACCGTGGATCCTTGTTACCAGGATCCAGAATTTGCGTACTTTTGCCCTCATGATCGTAGCAAGTTTAAACTCACACGAAGGAATATCACTGTCTTTGTGCCTTACATTCAGAAATGTCCTTCTACTGATACCCCAAATGGGCTCCAATTGATTACAACTCCACATCTAGATATATAGATCTTGGGGACTTTCCCTCATGTATGTTCATACATATTTTTTGCCTCAATTGATAAATGGGTCCATGCACAACAGCACAAATCCGTGGAATTATGAAGTACCTTGTGCATGGGAAGTACGTTGTGCAATGTTAATGCTTGAATGTTTGAATGGGTAGGTAGAGACTTGCCTTTTGATGTAAGGTTGAGATTTTTCCAAGTGCTTACTATACATCCAGGAAGGAGGTTCTAGAGGCAGTAATTATGTGGGTTTTGTTGGTTCTGCCCCAAGAGGGAAGCAACATTGCATTAGCGTAGTGTTTCTGGTTAGAGTTTTGGTTTGAACTTGGAACTGATTTGTGGGTTGATTTTTTGGTGTCAGTAATTCTCTAGGCTGCCTTTTTTTTAATGAAATTGATTTTTTGGAGTCATATTATCTAATACAATTTCCCATGATTTTGTTGGCTCTCCTTGTAAGGGAGAGACTACCAAATGATGTTGTTTTCATTTGAAATGTTCACCACATATAGTTTATGGTAACTTCAGAGAACATTTCCTATTTTTCCAGTTGCTGGTTTGAACTTTGCCATAATGGGCACAACTCATTCTGCAATGAGCTGCTTGTGTTAGCTTGCCATATAGGCCAGAACCATTACACACTGAGCTGCTGCTTGTTATCCATATTCCTGGAAAGTAAAGCCAAGCTCTAAATCAGAATTTCCATTCTTTAGAACCTATTTATTTAAACCTCTAGAAGTGTTTTTGTGACTTATTCTGCAGTTCCTCATGTCTTGTAGAACCTAGAGTGCATGTAGACAATTTTCAATCTTAAGTTCCTTGTGCAAAGAACAACTATCAATGATTTTAATGTCTGGGTAAGTCTATTGGGAGAGCTGAATGAATATTAGTGAAAAATTCATATATACATGATTAAGCTAATGTGTGAACTAGATGGGTAGATGCTTCAAATCCCATACGAACTTAATGTGAATGTCTCTTTCACGTGCAATCCTACAAAGAGACACACAATCCATTCTGGAGGAAATTTCACAAACATGGAGCAATTTGAAACCAATGTTGTCAACAACCATCAGAGCTGTTTGCTTCCCGTCCTTGCTACTATGTCAATAGGTAAGTTTAACTGCAACTAGTGCACCCACTTGACTATGTAACTGCGTAGTCTACTTATATATATATGGGAGTGATGGTAGTTGGCGAGTTTGGTGGCAAGTGCATGTGTGCAATTTTTCTCATCATCTGTGTGTACGAGTAGAGGGTTGTAATTTGTAACGCATTTTTTGGTACCAGTCTTTTGATTTCAAGGCTTACTTCTCACATAACTTATTATCCCTTACATAAACAAAAAGAGAACAATTTTTCATTCACTCATATGACAAAATTAGGACTTCTTCACTCCTCTTGACTATCTAGTGTCAATGTGTACCTCACTTTGTGTTTACAAATATGTACCCTACAAATCTCTATACACATAAAAATCTATCCATGTGTACATATATCTATACAAATGTATACATATTTTGTAGCTTTGTTTTTGAAGGAACTCACTGTTCTTTGCCAGATCTTTCCTGAGACCCGCCAGTTCTTTGAGTTTTTGAAATAACCAGGACTAACGGTTCTTTGAATCTGATCTTTTCCGAAAAATCATAACCAGTGATTCTTTGCTTTTGAAAATCCAATAAAATCAAAACCAAGGGTTAGTAACAAAATCAAATACCCACCGTACAACACTGGTCAAAACACCCAAACACCAATAGGACCTTGGTCGCTTCAGCACATGTTTGCCGAATAAATAAATAAATAATTTGGAAGATTCCATTTAAAAAGGAATATTCCAAAATATTCCAAATATATATTCTTTACTTTCTTAGCAAACATTTTCTCTTTGAGAAAAATATTTTTTGAAAATTTGAGCATTTCTAAAAATAATATAATTTGGGCCAAGATACTACAGTATATGTTAGGGTTTGTCGAATGACATGATGAGCATACACACAAATGTAATATATTGGTATTGGGCAGGAATGTTCTTTGGAATGCTTTTGGATTGAAGGAAGGATTGATTGGAGAAAAGAATCTTCAATTTGACAAAAACCCCTTTGAAGGAAGGAGAGTAAGACTTCAATTGAAGATTCATGTGGCTAATTGTTTGAGTTAAATAATGTTCATATGGGATGATGACAAGTCGATTTTCCTTTTAACTTTGAGGTTTTGGTTTAATACCCATTTTGCCCATAAATTATGAACATATGAAGATGTGATCGTTATGTGCATTTCCATGCATTTGAATTTGTGGCAAGCCTAACATGGTTTCTTTTGGTTTTCGTGCAAAATGTGTGTAACTTTTATTATGCAAGTCTACCAAATGAATTGTTCCATGTGTGCATGGTTTTGGCTTGGATTTCTTATTTTGGATTCCTATGGATTAGGTGTTGATGTTGTTGTGTCCCAAGTATAGGTTTTCAAATTCACCAAATGGTAAAAGGTCAACATAATCACAAAGTTCCAATTTTGCAAGGTTGTAATCTATTGTGTGATAAAGGTCATAGCTCTAACAAATTAGAAGGCGATAATTCTATTATGACAATGTGATAGTTTATTAGATGACAAGGAAGTAGTATATCAAGTGTTGGGTCACAAGGTGATAACTTTGTGAAGTAGGCTATTGAGTATGAGATGAGAACTTAGATGTTTAGAGAACTAGTTTATTGGCCCTGCCTTATATGGCAGGGATATTATGTTGAGATTCATTATAGAGTATAGTAGCTTCAAGGGATTTTACCCCCTAGAATCTAGGTGAGATGATTCATCCTACTTTGGTTGTAAAAAGATTCATATTCATCTTTTAACATTTTTTTTGCTCTCCCACCTCTTCAAATGTGCACCACCCTCAAGTGACTTTATCACCAATCCATAACCCACAAAATTAAATATGAAACTATTTTCTCCAAAAATACTTATGGCACTCATCATATGCAAAAATTCATGTAACTCTTTTTAAATGTGACAGTGTGATTGAAAACATTCAAATACACATGTCATAGCGAGTCTTTTTTTCTTTTGGTTTGAAATTTTGCACAAATGTGAAAAAAACATGTATGAAAAGAGAATATTTGAATAAAAAATTTTTTTGGGAGAAAAAAATCATTAAATTTTAAAAAAAATGAAAATCATGTTGTGATATTTTCCTATTGGATTTTGGTTTGATGATAATTTAAAAAGTGTTTAGATAGGTTCCTACAACATGTCATCATTTGATGTGAGACCCCTTTATTCTTTTATGTTTCTCATAACTAATGTGATGTTAAAAAATGAAAAAGAAATCATGACAATTTTTACAACAATATGATGATGTACATTAAAATAGATTTATTTTTCACTTTCCCTTAGCTATGACCAATTTATCATACAATATCAATTGTTGATATTAAATTAATGACAGGGCCATTATGTATAACACACCTTGTTAAGTATTGGTTTATAATTCAAAGGTGATAACTCTACCATCATGTGCAAGTGCAAAATTATTGATCACATTTTTAAAAATATAAAGTTATTTGTACAAGTGTAGGTACAAAGCTACTAGTTCCAAGTGTAGTTATACAATTATCGATCTAGGTACAAGGATGTCTATTTATGAAGCAAGAGGTAGTTTGTTTTGTTTTGTTTTGCCTATCATCCTAAGATCTTTCAAATCATGGTGTTTCATGCTACACTTTTGGTACCTTTGGAAAGCCCTTGATGAGTGGGGTTCTTCGACTTGGTTTGAGATTGTTTGGAGCTATAGTGTGGGAGTTATTGCTTATTGAACCATTTTCTCAATGAAAATTAAATAAAATTGAAACTGAAAATTTTATTGGAATTTGGAAGCATTCTTTGTGTTGTTGGAAAGCCCTTACCAAGTTAGATTTAATAGAGTTTATTGCATAACTTTCAGAGTTAAGGCATGCAAGATATTGTTTTTTGAGTAATTTTTGTTGTTGAAAATTCAAACAAATTGCAAAAAATGGGTTTGGAAAAAAAATTTAGTGAAGCCTTGAATGTGTTCACACTTGGGCCAATGGCACAGGCTACACTAGAAGTAAATAATAAAGGTGGAAGATAATAATGTTAAGGATAATACCATAATACTTGGGTTGGCAATAATTAAACTATTTTTATGTTGGCCAAAATTTTGTAAAATTATGGATCAAATATGCTGATTTTTTAAAAAATCAAAAGGAAAGCATGCAACCGCAATAGAAGGTGGCTTGAATTTGTCACCTGGCTCAAAAATGCACTTAACATATATAAGTAAAATTGTTTAATTATACCTAAACACATAAACTATTTGCATATCTACAAGACAAGTTGATTTTTATTATTAATATGCCCAAAACATTATAATCTAAAATCCAAATGTTGAAGTAAAAAAGTCAAAATAGATTAAATATTTGGTATGGAATTGTCATTGTTGCCAAGGTACTGTAGAAATGAAATACATTACAAGATAAACAAGTAGCTCATGGTGTTTTGACTTTTCCCTTTATGCTAGATTCAAACTTCAAACAAAAACCTCCCTTACTCAATCTAGAACTTCTCATCTAGATGTGTGAACTTTTATGGAGTGTGCTAATCCATCATATGCACACATAGTATTTTGAATGTCACTTACACATTGGATCAAGTTTGAACCAAAAATTTATGTCCAAATCCTACACCAATGCATAATATCTTCTAGTGAAACAATATGGTAGACGTATTAGGTATTTATAAATATGAACAAACAAACATGGAGACATTAGAAAGCTTTAGGATGTAAGGAACACATATAGGTTACCCCTTCTTCTAAGTATTTAAAATTACCACCCATAGATGGTTGTTGACATGCAAGGCAACCACATTTAAACAATCTAACACCACAATGTTTGATGACAAGTTTGTGATATGGGGAAAACAATTAGCAAGACACTATTCAATATGAACAAATATTGTTTGGTTATACTATTAAATAGCTAGATGGATATAAACAATGTAACAATGAAATAATAGGAGGCTTGAAGAGAACTAAAGGCTTCTATTGGAGGTTAGCAATAAGTCAAGAGATTGTGATGCATCTTTAGGTTTGTTAAGTGGGATCCATGGTAAATCTCATTTTGGTCACAATGAAATTGTTCAAATTTGGGGCTTGTTCTTTAACTCCTTGTGATTGAAATTGGGTGTGAAACATTAGGAAGTGCAACAATGTGTTTCACATGCACTTTTTGGTCACCTCAATTATGAAAATGAACAAGGGATAATTAGTGCCATTTTGAGCCAAAATTAAATCATGGACCTATGGCAAACTCACACAAACTAACTAGGCTTGAATTCCTATGGGAGGCACCATTCTTCATGTTATACTTTCTACATGTGTTCATAAGTTTCCTTCCATGCACCTTTCCTAAGTTTTTTTTTGCAATGCATATTTCTCCACAACCCACACATTGTACTTTCTTGTTGCTTGAGGATTCTTCCTCCCAAAAAACTTTGTGGATGGCAATTGAAAGTTAAATTTACTTCTCCTCTTCATGAGATTTTAACACTATCTAGTTTGTTCCATGATCACTTAAGGATCACCTTGACACTACCCAACCTTCACCTTTCAAAATACTTTTTCACCATGCTTCAAAAATGGAAGAGCTCCATTCAAATGTTTAAGGAAACTTCTTATTGAAACTATCCCCCCAACCCTATCCCTAGGGAGAACATTTTATGTTAAAATTTGACACTACGTGCTTCAAAGATATTCTTTGGGCATATTATGTGAAAGAATGTTAATTTTCTCAACTAATTATTTAATATCCACATATTTAAATCATCCCAAAATTCATTCAAATTTTATGCTTGCATTGAATTTTGGTGCCATATGTGTGTAAATTTTAACTTTTAGTTGACGTTGTGAAAGATGATGGGGGATCTCCAATCTATTTAGATGCTCATATATTATACTAAGCAAACAACCATTGGACATTTAAAAAATCATAATAAAGGCCTAATTTGTCAAGTTGTCGAGAAGGAATTTTAAGTAACATTTGTTAATTCATCCAAGAAATTTCCGCAAACCTTTCATGCCAATATTGTTTTCTCCTTTTTCCCTTAAAATTTGAAATCAAACTCAAAACTTTAAGAATTATAAGCCTTTTGAGATTGAATCACAAAACTTAATTAAACATATTAATAATTAATAACCAAAAAGAATTGACCATAAAACATAGCCAATTAAAAGTTTGATTAAAAGTTTAGTTATTATATTAAGAATTCCATTTCTATAAAATTTGATTCCTAAGCCATGAAACCTTACAACAAAAACACACATCCTATGTTTATATTGAGGTTCAACTATAAGAACTGGAACATTGCATTGTTGAAGGAATACCCATTACACAATTGAACTCAATGAATAATAAATCTATTCTAATGTTTGTTCTATACATTTCGAGATTGAAAATAAACTATTTCTTCACAATTGTTCGGGGTTTAACCATAGATCAATTCCTTTAAAGTCCAATCACATTATAAAAAACCACATGTGCCCCCTTAGACCACTACTTTTTTATTGCTTTAAAAATATATATTCTTAGAATCTTTTAAATACGTCTTTTAAAAAACATTAATTTTTATAAAAAAATTCTTGATACTATTATGTTAAGATGTATATTAAAAAAATCTCAAAATATGTCATAAAAGAAATTCTCAAATTGTGCTTTTAGTGTCAAAACTATTTTTAAGTAATGGTTATAAGTTTTTTAAAATGTAAATTACGTATTTATTACTCATTAGATTGAATCCAAATTTTATGATATGTACATAATGTATTCACAATAAAATTTTATAAAAAATTATTCTATTTATAATTTATAATTTTTTACAATCCAAAATTCAAAAAATTAAGAAATGGTTACAATTGCTAATGGTACATGTTAGTGTGATTGCACCCTTTAGTGTTTTTTCAGTCCTATGAGCTACCAGAATCCCATTCCTACAATGCAATGCGTCAATTCACACACGTTTTCTCTATACCACTACTACAATAATCCCTTCTCCCATGTAGCTATTAGTTCACAAATATAGCGGTCCTAGGACAAATTGAAAGTACTTTGTTTATGCAAAAACCACTACAAACATAGGCAAATTTTTCTATGTGGATTCCAAGGTGTAAAATGAATTTCACAAATTGACAAAATCTTAGATTGCACAAATTTCCTACTTCAACTTGAAAATAACTCTAATGGGTTTCTCATACTAGCCATTCCAAAGAACTAATCACTTAGGCTCGGTTCATCCCTTAAAATCTTCCCCAACCCAATTGATGCATAAATACAAAGTTGCTTACATGTTAGACACATTACAATTTAGACCACCTTATGTTGTCATCATTTCTTGGCACAGACCCCTCGTACCATGTAAGCGCAAGGTAAAATGGCTCATAACCTTGAGGATAAAAACTCCATATTTGACAAGTTTGACTGGGTCAAGGACTAACCCAACCAAAAACCCATTCAATTTTGATGTTGTTTTTTTAAAAAAAAACATACTTTATTAAAGGCCCCTATTCCATGCTTCTTTTAAAAAAACTTAGCTTAGGAAACCCCAATTTAAAGTAGCTATGGACTTTATGCATTTAAAGGACTTTCATGCTATTTAAAACTCCATAGCAAAAATTCTATAAATCATATGATGTCAATCTTTTTAGACTTGTGTTTTTAAAAGAAAGACTCATCATATTCCAATTCCCTATATAACATACTATGAATATTTCAATCATTTTAAAGTCCATATACAAAAACTTATTAGTCGACAAGTCCAAAACTTCGACTTCCAAAACATTTTTACCTTAATGCATTATGCAAAAATAGTTTATATCTTCATTTTTATAATGAAGTTGACAATTTAAACCCAAGTCCCAAAGATCAAATTGAAATATATGTGCATAGTAATGAAGCTTCCAATCATAACACCCCTGCAGAATTTAACTTGTGACACAAAAAGTGAGCCGCTTTACTTTGCATTTACCCTACCATCTTGGAAGAACATAGCACGTTGCCCTAAGTAGCTATCGGCATAATGGAAGAAAAACACAACAATTACCAATCTAAGTAGCACAATCAAATTGTCAATTTTATAAACTCATGGGCTAATAACTTAGCTCAACTACCTAACACCATTTCAACATCCCTCCTTTATCCCCTATTGCCACCTCTCCAAATACCACTTACAAAAGCTTCATAAATGTTGTTTCATCTTCGACCATCCGCCTCCAAATAGGATAAGTCCTGCATTACACATAAACAACAAACTTCTTTCCTTCACATGTTCTTTTCAAGCTTCTTATGGTGATGTCTAATCTAAAGAAATAAACAATGACATCTAGCTTTGTGCCATTAGTATACACAAAGAAAAAAATGATACAAAGTTTTAAAACCTAAAATTTTATGTGTTCACATTAAAAATGTATCCACTACCACATCATTTAAATTTACATTCCAACAACGCAAGGAATCAATAACTAACACTGAAGAAAACGTGAGTGATTAACACCATCCTTGTGTGATTAAGTGGCTATAATAAGATAATTTGTAATTGGTTTGCAAATCACACTTATAGATTTTTGCAATGCTATAAGCATAATTTTTAGAATGGTGTGATACACCTCACAATAAAATATTGACACATTTAGGACTAATGATGTTCATTTTTGTAGGATCCATGTGATATTTTTTAAGGCAATGTTCCTTTATTTTCACAACTAATTGCCATATGTAAAAGATTATTATGAATTAATACAAGCTGATTATGAGTTAATATAAGGAGGACCCAATTTGATTTTATAATCCAATTTCATTATGTAAGGGCTTCCTAAATGTCCATAATGGGTTCCTAGGCTTCTAGACTTTGGAAATTTATTTTAATTCATAAATGAACAAAAAAAATGTGATTCCACTTCTATTCAATGTTTCATTCATTTGTTAATCGATTGAATATTTTTCCATCCTAAATCCCCAATGTTTATTGTGCTTTATCAACAAATTGTCCATTTATAAACCACATACTTTAATATGAACACTAGAATCAATAATGACAACCCAAGAATTAAATTATAAGGTTTTAAGTCTATGGGATAGTGGAAAATGAAACTAGCTACTCTTTTTATTAGCTTTGTGAGGTAAGGGGACAAGTACATATAGGTTCTTGGAAATGGGTTGCCCTCATTTTATAGAAGTTCTTGAACTGGGTGGTTGCAAGATAAGGTGGACTAATTCCAGCGGATAAATAGTCCATAAAAAATCCATTTGGTAGTGTTAAAATTGTAGTCTATTATGATATGATTGTGCAAGTGGGGGATTAAATTTGGTTATTGAGATAATAAAGATTATGTGAATAGAAGCTCAACTACATAACTCTTTAACATGCATGTTAAAAAGAAAAAAAAATTGAAATCCATTAAAAAATGAATATGATATGGACTTTTGAAAATAAGGTCCATTTTAAGACATTTAAAAGTCCATATCTTCTTTCAGGTTAAAGTTTTTCTAACAAAGTTTTTGCATCTATGTCATTTTTTCTTTAATATATCATATATTGAGTTCCTACAAAATAACCTAAACAAAATTCATAAACAAAAATGTATTTGTATCAAGCCATAAACAAAAAACTAGTTCATATTTTTTAATTTCAAAAGTCTAATATTATATATTTGAAAATACATGTTATGTTTTTTTATGTAGATGTTTTTTTATTCAAGTTGAGAATTTTAATTCAATGGAAAATTTGGCATAATGATGATTTTATGGCATGCTAATGCATGACACTCTGCAAAAACCTACAATGTGATGCAAAAAGTGGTCCACCTTAGCTTGCCCCCACCCAACTTGAAGTTAGCAAGTGGGGTGACTTTGAGTGCCATATGCAAATGTAGTAGAGCTTTGATACATGACTTAGGTGTATAGAAAGAATTGAAAGACCCAAACCAACAAACAAAACTTTGAAAAATAAGCTTTTGGTTCCTATGTTATGGCAAGATGGCAACTCATACAATAGTAGAAACAAAAGCATGCAAATTAATAAAGGTGTGATGAAGAGGTGTGTAACATGCACTTATAACAACTCCAATGATAGCCACAAATTTAATTGAATCTATGTTGATTGAAACGATTTTGTTTAAAATCATCAACATGACTGAATTGCTATTTGAAATGGTTGGACTATTTTTTTAAATTATAAAATATTAAAATTATTTTTTTTCTATTTTTGGATTGAACTATAGATGGGTCCAAAATGGTGTCATCATAAAAATGCCTCAAATGTTTTTTTTCATTTAGATGTTGACAAGACAATTCATTAAAACTATAATTTAACATATTTATATATTTTTATTGTCTACCACAATGACTATCCAAGGTCTTTACCATCTAATTACCACTTCACATGGTGATAAGAATGTTATTGGAAAATATGTAAACACACATAATTTGAATTCTTTTTTGCACATTAACTTTAATATTGTGTTAGGTAATTTCGTAAAGAAATTCATTACACATGCATTAATTTGTTTAATTATTTAGTTTCATAATGATAGTGGAATTTAATATAATGTTTTTTAATTTCAAAATTTACAAAAGTATTTCATTAATTAAAAATTTTATTTCAATTTTTTAAATATAATGTTCTAAATTAAATGTTTGGCTTGTAGATTCAAATACATAATTAAAAAAAATTTGGTTAAATTTTTTCATTTTTAAAATTAAAAAATTAAAAAAATTACATTGAATTAATATTTTTATTTTGGCAATAAATTCAACTATAATACTTGAATTAAAATTTTATTCTTAAAATTCTCACAATGAGATGAAATTTATTTTTGAAATTAGAATTTCAAATTTAAAAACATTACATTAGATCAAAACATATTCCAAAAAATTAGTATTTAAAAAATTATAATAAGGCAATTTTATAATGAAATAAATTAATGGAATTATTGTTCAATAACATGTTTACACCTTTATTTTAGTAATTTAGTTAAAAAATAATCAACTAATATTTTTCAATTTTATTATTGCCACATAACCAAAAGTAGCATGATAGTTACAATGTGTCATGTTTGGACTAATTTTAGTTACATTAATCAAGTCAGATAACTCAACATGGGTGGTGCATTTATCATGTGTACAAAATAACATGTTTTATTTGATTGGATAATTAATTTGTTTCATACAAAACGGACTAATCTAGTTTTGATGTTAGTCAATCCCACATGATTAATTAATTTAAACTAGTGGTCCTGACCTTATAGTTAGCTTATTCACAATGCTACTAGCATATGACCATGGTTATGTAGTTGTGAAAATTGTTGCTCTAGTCTCCATGACTCCAACATGTAGGTTCTTTGTGAGGCTATTCATTGACTTGCATTCAAGGAATTGCAAGTGAATTGTGATCAAAGTTGGACTTCAGCCCCACCACCCCAAGCCCCAATTGATGTGCATTGCACAACTTCAAAGTTGAGAGTGATGATGACCATCTAACATCAATGACTGCAAAACTTCAAGCAAACCCCTCTAGGCCTTGAGCTTGATGGATGGGCTACAAAGTAGTACAATGAACAACTACATATTAATGGGTGAATTGGGGCAACCATTGCAAAATCTAGATGTTCAACTATGCTAGACATGAAAATTGCAAGGGGATAGACCAAAAAATTCTACCAGAATTTGAGCTTATGTAGAGTAACATTGATGAACCAAATCAAAAGTTAGGGCTAATGGCTCAAGGTACCAAAGTTGAAGGAGCATGGAGAGTGTCTAGCCACCGCAAAACTTTGAAATGTTTTGAAATAATGAGGTGACAAGGGAGGGATGGGTAGGAGGTCTACTTACAAAATGGATGGCTAGATGTTCATCACTTGGCTCCACCATATCACATCAGGGTCATAATTGCCAATTTGTTTCTTGTGTGGTAGCTTGTTCACTCACATGCTCATGATGATGCAATGGCTGTGTGATGCCATGGCATTATAGTGATCCTACCTTTTTTTTTCTTACACTTTTTTGAATGTATTCTTTTGAACCCTTGGTGCAACCAATTGAAAAATGGCAATTTCTTTCTTAAAAGAACACTGTTCTGGAAATCATTGCCATTACAATCTTTTGTGTAACTAAATTTGGTGGTAATTACAAGTGTTGGACAAACATCATTTTTTTCACTGGACCACCTCAAATATGTTGGTGATTCTTTCTCATGTATCCACTTGAAGTGACCACACTAGATATTCGTCAAGTGAGAGAACCAAGTGACCTCAGTATCTAACCTTGCTTAAGCACCCATGATTCTCAAATTAGGGTTGAGATTAGGATTAGAGTTTAAGTTTAAGGTTATGGTTAGGTTTTGCAAGCAATTTACATAAATTTTAATTTTAAATAATTTATAACAGGAAAACCTAATAAAAACAGTTTCACATATTCCATTTCTATGATAAATTTGAAAAGCCATTTGACAGATATGCAGCAATAAAAAAAGTTAAAATAAAAATTAAGAATGTTCTTTGATTTAAATTTTGTTAGGAACTGAGTTGAATTGATCTTTAAAAAAAACGTGATCCACCCACCATTGGTAGTTATTGCGTCCCTTTCTATCAATTGGAGCACTAATGCAATGTAAAGCCCATGGATATGGGCATTTCCAAAATAAGGGTCTAACGACAAGGTGGTAGCCAAGTCCAGCAGCCCTGCATTTTGGCAATGTCCCTCACTTGTGAGCCCATCACAAAGCTCAAGACAAAGGTTATCATGAACCTAAGCATAGGTAGATCATGAGGTGTAGGAGGCCGAGGATTTGCACACCTACTCGTTAAGAGTGGGAGGGATGTTTGTGTACATGTAGGTGTAAGATCCCTCCCACTCTAAATAAGTAGGTGTAATATGCCTCCTCTTTTCTAAGAGGGATATTCACGGATATAAGATGCCCTCCAAATGATACAATTAGGAAATCTCTGAGTACATTCAAAATCTCACTGGAATCAGATGAAGGTCAGTGTGGCCCTCAACCTGTACCTGTTGAGACTATTACATCATCCCTAATCTCTAAACCCACATGAGCTTCCTTGCTAGAGGTCATAAATGACATAAAACCAGAAGCCAATTCCTGGCTGCAACACTAGAGGTGAATCTAAATGACATAACCACTGCACTGCACTGCACTGCTAGTTAAAATAATAATAACTTAGTTGGTACCTAGTACCTACCTCTCTGGGTGTCAGTCTCTCTCTATTCATGAGGAATGTCTAGACATCATGGGGAACACACTTCCGTGGCATGTGTTAAAGACTTGACAGTTATGGAAGTGCGCCCTTAAAACCAAAGTTTGTGCTGATCCATTTTTGCCAAGATTTGGTTGTGTGTGTGTGTGCGTGTGAAAGTTTCTCTCTCTCTCTCTCTCTCTCTCTCACACACACACACATCCTGATTCCTCACTCCATGAAGTGTGCGTGCTATCATGTCCCCTTGAGCATTACAGTCATCATTCCACTCAATTAATAATAATAGCCCATCACTAAAATAACTGTTTATGAAAGCCTCAAATATGATGCTGCTCTATTTAACCTCTCCTTGCCAAACTCTTTATTGCATCACTAAGTCCTTCACTACCTGACAATGGTCACCTCTCTATCCACATTTGTATTAATTGGCCCTGTTGTTAAAGGTCCATGCAAGTGGATTTGAAAGGGAGCAGGTAGGCTAGACTAGAAAGATCATAGGTAGATCAAGACCCAAGAACCAGACAACACTGGTACAAAGAGGTAGGTAGATCCTAGATTGATCAAAACCTGAAAAAAACCTAGAACCTGACAACACTGGTACAATAGACCAGAATTCAAGGTCTATTGATTTTGTTCATAACACCCAGTTAGGTTAATTTCAAAGAATAATTTGCAATCTTGATTGGGTTATCAATGTTAAATATTACCTTTTTTTTTTTCTTTTTTTTTTTGGGAGTGTTGATTAGGTTATTGATATTTTTAGAATCATAACTGTTGATTATGCATAAGGGTAGGTTATCAAATAATCAATTAATAACTGTTGGTTATCTTGTTGATTATTAGTTGATTATAAGGTTTAAAATAAAATAAAATGTATTTTTTTCTATTTTTGTTTTATATCATAAACATGTTTAGCATTTTAAAGACTGATAATCTATCTAAACAAATAACCAAGTCATCCAGGTTTATTATTATTAAAATTTGAAAATTCAATACAAGACAATTATGTTATTAACTGGTTATAAATTTAAAAACCAGTTGAATAAATGATCAATACCCAAGTTAATAACTGGGCCAAAACTCAATAACAGGTCAACACTGGTACTGAATGTGGGAAAGACAAGACAACATAGTTGACAAGCAGCCAACTCCCCCAAGAAAAAGGCACAACCCCAGAAAGAAGGATGAAGGAGTGAGGAGGGGAGGGGAGAAGATTGACAGCATAGAACTGAACTGAATGACAGCACGATGCTGATCAAGGTTGTGTTCTATTTCCCATGTGGGATGGAAAGTTGTGTGTGTGTGTGTGTGTGTGTGTGTGTGAGAGAGAGAGAGAGAGAGAGAGTGTGTGTGTGTGTCAGGAGAAGGTGTGGGGATAGTAGGCAAGCAAAGCAGGCTAGGAACGTGACCTCACTGTTAAGTCGTGGAGCGTGGCGTTAACCACCAATTTAATAGCTTCAAATCGGGCTTCTCCTAACTTTGCTCACACTATTATCTTTGAACTGCATTCTTTCTTTGCTGGCTACTGTTATTGGAGGTAGAGATACCACTAATTTAGGTGGAGATTGAGTACACGCCAAAATTCTACAGCCACCTGCACCAGCTTGACACTCCAATTGGACAGCCAGCTCCTCCTCCTCCTGCTCCTCTGAGATATATTATTATTCCTATTAAGGTACCTCAATTTGGGTTTGTGATGAGGCTTTTATCAGGTTTGTGACCCAGTTTTTATTGGGTGTGTTAATTGTGACAAAGTGTTTATTGTTGGGTTTATGACCGAAGTTTTTGTTGGGTGTTTTGTAACTTGAGTTTTTTATTTGGTTTTGTTTTTCCTGGATTCTTTGTTTGGTTGAAAATTTGGAAATTAGAGGTCTGGGATTTTCACAGTTTCTCTTTTTGGAAAAAAATCGAAATAAAGGGCTGCTGCTTGTTGGCAGTGAATTTTGTTTTGGCAATGGAATTTTTTTGTCATTTTTCAAAGAATGTTTATAAAAAGAAGTATATATATATATATATATATATGCATTCAAGCAATGACTAACCTAAGGACTTGGCAAGAGGAAAAATCTTAAGGAAAATGATTAAGAGCTGAATTTGTAGATCACAACCAAATCAAAGAACTCATCCAAAAGAATTCATCTCCAGAAATGATAATGTTCAACAGGTATTCCAGGAGGACAAGATACTCCATGACCGGCACCTTAATTTTAAACATGACCCAACCAAAAAACTTGAGCAAAGACATTTTATCTTGAGAAATGATAAATATGTTCAACAAGTATTCCAAGATCAGATGCTCCATGAAAACACTGCTTAATTAATTCTCAATCTCCTGATAATTAACAAGTTGTACTTAATTGCACTTTGGTGCAATGAATTACTGCTTTTGGGTTCGAGAATACTATAGCCCATGTGTGTGTAATGTCATTATTCATTACACACATTTTCCTGACATGCGCTGCAAGGAACTGTCAAGTATATAGCCCAAGGAGAGTCTTTTCAGGCATTTTGTCTAAAAATATGAAAGACAGGAGAATTAGTTTGTCTCATCTCCCTAAGTCAATGCTTTTGAGATTCGCAAAAAAACATCTTTCCTAATTCTGTTCTGATTTGCTGGCATAAATCTCGTTGGATGGGGTAAGACTGCAGAGTTTTAGAAAATCCATTGCAAGAGGGAACCAAACAATCAACTAGGGCAAAGGAACAGGAGAAACCTTCAAAAGTCTAGTGGCCAAAAATCAAAAGAATAACTACGATGTTAAGAAGTCTAATGTAGCTAACTAATGTACTACTACCGTCTGTCACAGATAACAAAGTAAGAACTCCACTAAAATCAAAGCAGTCAAGGAGATCTTCTTACCATCAATTAGAGGCTTTCTCAAGAGCTTGGAGGGCATTCCTCAGAATTACTATGTCATAGTCAAAAAGACTAATCCTAAACTGGTTCTTGTATCTTTTCACAACTCCAATCTTCAAAACTGAAAAATCTTAGCATTACATTCTAACCAAATAATGCAGGTATGGAAATATTATACCACCACCACTGGCCGTTCTGGTATTTCCTACTTTTATGTATGTTACTTATCAATCAACAAGTGCTAATTTGCAACCTATCTTTTGAACTTTACACTTTGGAATGTGCCCTCTAGGGTAGATTCTCTAGGACAATTAAGACCTTTAAAAAACCGCAACTTTTCCTTGTTTCATCCAAGGAATGGCACTTGAAAGCCAATTGATACCACATACAAAATCCACACTAAAACTAGTGGTTGGGACTAACCCCAAAAACTCCGTGTACCTAACTTTACTACAAGATTGGAGGTGTAGTGGATTGCCTAGTTGATGCTAAAGTACTCATTTGATTCAAAACTAAAACAAGCTATGCAAGCTTTTTGTATTGTATTCTCTTTTCTTTTGTCCCCCCTTCTCCCCCTATTTTTTCGTTTGCTTCCTTTTTTAGTTTCTTGGATTCCACACGTAATTGCACGTTTGTTTTCATCTGCTGCTATTTCCCCCTTCTCTCATGCATGCATGCTTGCACCCTGCAAACATGTGAAGGTGGGAATAAAGGCTATATTCAAAGGATTAGCTAACAAGAGAAGAACGATGTGTGAGAAAAGAAAAGAAAAAAAAGCAAAGCAAAAGTTGGGGGACGTGATCACGAACAAGTGAGTGAGTGGCGTGTGCAAAATAAGTGACAAATTGAATTGATGAGTGATATATGTGGGTGGTGCATGTAAAAATTAGATGGGAGAAATTTTTTTAAAAAAAATTGTGACATAGAAAATTTTGGTTAAATTTTATAATTTTTTATTAAAAATAGTCAAATTTACAATAGGGTAAAAGAAAATCCACATTTTCCAACGGCTTTTTGGTCCACAATTCAATTTTGGTGAGGTAGTCAAACTGGCAATCCTTCACAAGAAGATTTAGCGAAATTTGGCTATAGAACGAATAAGTAATAATTTTGAAATCTTATATATGTTGGCTAAATGCTGTATAAATATGGCTATTTTATTTGATTTATCTGGCAAATTAGGGCCATTTTTCTTGATAAATTTTTTTTTTGTATGTGTTGAAAACAGATTTGTCAGGTCGAAAATTCCCCGAAACAAAAACAAAAAAAAAAAAACCAATGAAGTCTAGGACCATGCGAAGTTATGTTATAAAAAATTGGGTGTGCAGGTAAATGTATGGATGAGCAGCCAGGTGGATTGATTGATCAATTAATTAATTAATTAATTGAGTGTTACCTCAAGTTTTGGGTTCATTCACTAGTTTCTTCCAAAAATATTTTCTGAGATAATGTGTTCATTTTTTCCCAATAAAAATGAGTTTTTGGGCTTCAATTTTTTAAATAAACAAATACATTTATTAATTAAATTTTTTTAAGAAAAAAAACAACTCCAAATATTGCGGTGAGCTGTTGCTTGTGGGTGTTAGAGAAAGTGGAACCGTTTAACTGCATAGGTAGGTAGGTAGATAAATAGGTAGGTAGTTAGGTAGTAGGCTCCTAGCCCCCCCCCCCCCGCCCCCTCCTGAAGGACCCACCTCCCTCCCCTTCCTCCGTTCCTTTATATAGCCTGGCCCGCCGCAGCTCCTTCTCGTCGCACTTGGCGTTGTCCAAGCACTCCTGTGTTCCTTCTGTACCCACCTCGCCTCTCCTCTCGTCGTAATCGTCGTCTGCCTTCATCATCATCATGTCTTGCCTCTTCTTCTCTGGTGTATATATATCGTTGAATGTGTTGTTTGCTTGAATGTTCTCCTATGTGCGTGTCGAGCATTGCTTCAAGATCAGGACATTGCTTGTGCTTTTGTTCCAAACCCGAAAACGAGAGAAAAAACAAAAATGTGGGACATCTGTGTGGTTTGTCTGTGTATATAATAACTCCCTTGCAAGCACTTGTGTTTCCGTTGCTTTCTGTCATACACAAGCAGTAGTAGGCGGTTTCTGGAATTCCTGTTGTTGTTGTAGAGATTTGATTGCCTGTTGTTGTTGTTGTTGTTGTTGTTACAGTGTTCGTGTATTCGTCTCTGCCCACTTTTGCAAGTCTATCTTGATTCTTTTCTCTTTTTTCTTTTGAAAGCTTTGTACTGCTCGCAATGACATGGACCGCAACTTCTCAAGCCAATTTCATAGTAATATTGATCTATATGCAACGGATCTGGATCAGTTGCATCACAAGGGACAATGACCGGTTTTGAAGGACTGGGTCGAGATTTGAATGCGTGTTTCCCTCACCCATCTTGGAGTACTGCATCTTCACGGATTGTGTTCGGTCACCACCACGAATCTGTCACCCCACCTCGTCTTGTACCTAGAACACTCGGTTCATGATCCTCACTTGGGACAGATTCGTGGGGTTCGAGCCATTCATTCTTGGAGATGCAGCACGCCAAGATGTGCGTGGGCAACATGCAAAATTAATAGCAGCTAATCTGTTATGACCACCCGCTTCATCACAATTTCTTCCCGCGGGGACATTTTTTGGGATCTCCGTTGTTGTCCGGAGCAATTTGTCCGCAACCCAAGGACATCCGTTGCGCTTTCATCAGGTATGCAAAAGGTTCCTACCCCCGCTCATTTCCTTTCCTTTCCTTGCTGCTCCTCTCGCTGAGAATCGTGGTAGGTATGTAGGAGAAAGGTAGGTCTTGTCTTTACGAGTTCCTCATCGCAGCAGATGGATTGCTTTCACATTCCTGTGTCTTTGTTGTCCCTTCTTCTGCCTGTTGTGAAGGGAGAGACTACAGAAACATCATGTAGTTTTCAGTCGGTCCCACATTTTGAGGAATGTTCTACCATGTATTGTTCTGTGAAGTATGAGTCTAGTTCAATTATTTGGACACTGATTCATGGAACTTTTTACTTCTTATTTTTTTGAAACCCTTGTGGTTGGTTTGAGCTTTGCAATAAGGGGGGCAAAGACATTTGGCAATGAGGATCTACTTGTTTATCTTCTTTCACCGATTAGCTTTGACATCTAATTGAATGGTGAACTCCACCACTTGTGCCATTTTTCACTGAAGAAATGCTCTCGTGTTCTTCTAGTGGTTGGTTTTCGAATTCAAATGTACTAGCAAATTTTCAAATCCCCAATCTTCAACTTAATTATCAGCTCAATTGGAAACTATTTTGATAATCTATGTTGAGAATTCCTTTCACCTTGTGCATTTAGGTAAACAACCATCCATGTAAGCAAGAACTAAGAATGCCATCATTTGCTTTGGCATAAAGAAAATATTGCCTCATATCCAGGTAGATCCTTACTCTAGTGCCTCAAATGTCTTGTGTAACCTTGTGAAATTTTGTGACTCCTTATTGGTTTCAGCTACCAATATGATTTGAGATGGAATTTGAGTGATGACCCAAATCTTCCTGCCATCCACAATGTGTCCACTTATTGTACATGGTGTTGGGATGTGAATATCCTCAATGGTTTCATGAAATTGTGACTTTGTTACTGCATAATCTGCAAATCACTTCACAAAAATGTGCACATCAATGACATTAGAGCAAGAGTTAACTGGTCAAAAGAAGGAATTTGAAACCAGAGTTCAGTAGTCTTTCTTCCTTTTGAATGGTGCTCAATAAATTAGTAACTTCCTTCTTTTTGGCTTCTAAGACTAAGCCCTGTAGTTGCCATGTGATTGGTTTTCTATGCCTATGGTTTCCGATGTCGCATTTTGCATTTTTGACCCTTTGTTACATGGTTAATCATGCACAGGTAATTTCATTGATTGAATGCACTTGACTGAGTTCAGGACCATTTCTAATTTCTCAATTGGCTAGCACAGCAACTAATTAACAAAGAAGCTCTATTAAAAAGAAGACCTGCCAGGTTCAAGTAATATTTGGTTTTTAGAGAAGAGTATATGACCTAATTGTGAGGTATGCTGCCCTAAATTGTAGAAAGACTTCTCAAACATGCTATTATTCTCTGGATATTCTCATGCCAAATCTGCTTGCTTTAGCCCTGAAAAACATGGCATTCTAATTCCTGCCATGATGAAACAGGAATTCCTATCAAAGACACTAGCAAAGTGTAATAAGAGCAAGTGAAATATCCTTAGACTGACAGCCACTGCAAACAAAGTTCTATTTATAAGCTCTCACATCAAAATTCTTTCAATGAAATGATACAAAACACAGCAGTTCAGAATCCTGTTGTCCAGTAAGCTCTCCCCTTGCTTCATAACTAACAAAGGACACATCTATGAGATTGTACAGAAAACTCTACAAGAACACTTTGAAAGGAATGATTTTAGTAGTTCCAACAAAACCAAAGATGATAATAATGATTGCAGTTATAACCTTTTGAATGTCACTCAGACCATCACTTTCATCATGAATAGCAATGATGAGCAACACTGAGCTTCCATGGTCCCCACTACATCAAATGTTGGGTGTAGTCCAAAATTAAAACCACTATAGAAGCATCTACATCCTACTCAAAAAATTCTAGGTCTGCAGTCCAAGACAATTATTACAGTAATTGCAACAGGCCACAATCTCAAAGCTTCTGATTTGAACTGACAGGATCTGCCTGAGTTTGGTTGATAGTTGTCGCAACACAGACCCTTTCCATCCATCATTCAAAGATCTCTCAATAATGATGAAAAGCAAACACCTCCAGACTCATTATACTGCATTCCTTCTGTATGTTCCAACTGAAAACAGAAAGCAATCTGCAAACCTGCATGTGATATGGCCTACCAATCACATTCTATAGGATTCCTCCAAATTGCCATCCTTGGCCACTGCACTCACTGTCTACATCTTACAACAATAGCATTTAAGGATCACTTCACTGAACAAGCTCAATAATTCACCGATCAGTGAATAATTTTTGAAAAAATATTAGGTCTTCAGAACCCATCAATCAACAATGATGAAATGCAACACCTCCAAACTTGTACTACATTCCTTCTCCATCTTCCAATTGAAAACAGAAAGAAATCTACAAATCTGCATGCGATTCAGCACACCAATCACAATTGTCCTTCACATTGCCATCCTTGGCCACTGCAATCACTGTCTACATCTACAAACCATACTATTTCAGGATCACTTCATTGAACAACTCAACAAACTCAATGATTTACTAATGCCATCCTTGGTCACTGCAATCACGGTCTTTATCTACAATCATACTATTTAAGGATCACTTCATTGAACAAGCTCAACAAACTCATACATTCACTGATCAGTGAATGAACAAAAAAAATTAGGTCTTCAGAACCCATCTATCACTACCAATCATGTTGTTGCCTTCAAAGTTCAAGACCTAGATGAAAAACTCTATGTGTGATGATGTGGGACACATGCTCAACTGTTGTTCTAAGTGTGAATTTCTCTTCCTCAATCAGGAGAAAGTTAACCTCCAAAAAAGCCACATTTTCCCTTCCTGTTTTCATGCAACTCTTAACTCCAACCTACATGAATCATAGAATGTGCATGAAAAGGATCCTTCATTGCATGATCAGATTTCGTTGAGATGTAGCCTGTCATTCAGAGCATCTAGACTTGAGAGCAACCTGTGAACACAATGTTGCAAACAAAACCTTACAAGTCGTCATTGAAGAAAAGAGGGGTGTTGCATAAAAACCCTAACCTCCAGAAACTCTTGCATCAACATGGGCCCTGCAGAAATCCATTCTGTTCCAAATAAGTGATCAAAGTGTTGGCCATGCAGTCTGGTGGAATGAAGTCCCCTGCTGCATTTGTTGCTTCGACTTGGATCTCGGGATTGTCAGGTTCCTCATAAGGATCATCAACTCCAGTGAAACCCTTCAGAGCGCCCGCTCTTGACAGCTTATACAAACCTTTACAATCCCTTCCTTCACAAATCTCCAAAGGCACTTTCATGTAAACTTCAACAAACTTGCCTGGCTGCATAAGGGCTCTTGCAAAATCCCGGTCTCGCTTGTAAGGAGAGATGAGGCTGACAATGGTGATGAGTCCCGCATCTGCAAACAACTTTGCCACTTCCCCAACTCGTCTGATATTCTCTTCTCGATCTGCTGCCGAAAACCCTAAATTATTGCTCAGGCCATGACGGAGGTTGTCACCGTCCAGCACATAGCTAAGCTTCCCTTTCGCCATCAGAGAATTCTCCAGAGCACAAGCCAAGGTAGATTTCCCTGAACCACTCAGACCTGTGATCCACAAGATACAACCCTTCTGCCGTAGCAAACTCTCCCGTTTCTCCAGTCCCACACATCCCTGATGCCACGTTATATTTGGCAGTTGGCAACCACCGGAAGGCGGAGCCATTACAACACTTCTTACACTCAACTCTAGTCCGGGAGCAGGAGGAGGAGGAGATACACCACGACTCGATCTACAAACTAATTGATCAGCAGCATCAGCATCAACAAGAGTTAAGGCAGCCTTAGGTCTTCTGCCATCTTCGCTCCTTTTTTCCAAAGTTTGTTGCGGAACCACGACGGCGGCGGCGGCGATATTCTTCAAGGATCCAAGATGATGACGACAACGGCAACGACTACAGAAGCTGGCTCCTCGCAAAGTTCCCTGTTTCTTCTCGTCTCTAAGATGCAATCCAGCAGGCACAGTGTGTAGACGATGTGCGGTGGGCTTGTTGTCGCCGTGAGCTTGGCCCCGTCGACTCCCAGACGGTGACAGAAAAACGCCGGTGTTGTACGAGAATTTAGCGATGGAAGAAATTCTGCACTGAGGCATACGGGAGTAGAGTGGTACGATCCCCCGAAAAAAGCGAAAAACATGAACAAAACACACAGCGAGAAAACACACACACACACACAAAACACAGCGAAAAAACACGAACAAAACACACAGCGAGAAACACACACACCAAGCACAGCGAAAAAATACACACAGCGAACAAACACGCACACAAAAAACACAGCGAAAATACACACACACACACACACACACGAAACACACAGTGGAAAATACAAAATTGAAGGCGAGAATCAAAAGCGAGAAATCGACAACTGAACTTGGCTCAACACACCCGATTCATTTCTTCGTCACGAGTTTCCAACGTCGCAAGCAAACTAGAGCAAGTACAACAGACGGCGGGAGTTCCAAGTCCACCACCCTCCTAGAAACCAACCAGCGGGTTTATCTCCACACACACACAGAGATTAGCACTAATGAGCTAATAAGTGGAGATTAGCACTGATTAGGGTAAGTGGGTGCTCCCTTTTCTTTAAATCTGGTGATATATCGCCAAAATGTGAATTGAAAATTTTTAAACTCGAAATAAGTGAACTTTGAGGTTTTCAGTGGCCAGATGTGAGGGAAAAAAAAAGGGGTGGTGCCTGGGAGTAAAATCGCCAGAATTCATATAATTTGGTTTTCAATTTTCAGCCAGAAATATTGAAGGTTGATTAAAAGATTTGTACTTTATTTATGGTTTATAGCCAAATTTGGCTAAATCTTCTTAAGCACAATCGCCATTTTTGTTACAGCTACCTATGGATGATCGCCACTTTGGCTACAAACGAAAATTCCTAAAAAGAAAACACTAACTAGTGCATAGGAGTGTTTCTTTTACTGGCGAATTTTGGCCAAATTTCGACCTGAAAAATAGATTTCGACCTATACAAAGGATTTTTCATAGAAAAAAAAAATGACCCAAATTCGCCAGATTTGGAAGAATTTTTGTCTCAAATCGCCAGATTTTTATGACAAGTTCCAGTTGATAGCCAAGAATATAAAAGGATTTCTTTTTCTTTTTCTTTTTTCCAACTTTCATATCTAGAATGTAACCAAATTTGGCTAAACTAATTTTTGAACGATCGCCACTTTGGCTACATCACAAAATCCTTAAAAGAAACCCTGGTGGAAAGGTAGGAGTTGTTTTTGCTCATGGGATTAGTGCTGGAATTAGTAATTAGTTAAGTGGAGAAGAGCATTGATTGGTAGTTGTGGAGGTGGTTGGCCTGGAGCGTTTGCTTGTGCTGACAGTTATTAGTACTACTACATAACAGGGGCAGCAGCTTCACCACGTGTGTTACAAATATTTAAGTCATTTATATAAAGATGCCAAATCTTCATGCAGTGTTTTCTTTTCAAACTTGGTAGGCAAGTAGGTGGTGTTGCGACAAAACGAGTCAGCCAAATCTGGTCCATGTCAGAAAGGAAAGTGCAAAAACAACTTAAAGTTTCTCCTACATTTTTGCCACTTGTTGTAACCTAAAAATAAGAAACACCCTACTTGTTCACCTCTCCTATTAATTAGATGAGGCGCCTCCCAAGTCCAATTTATTTATTTATTTGCAACTAACCAATTTGATTGGCCCATCACTCAAAAAACATGAAACTATGGTGGCTTCATTAAATGGAAGGTTGTATTAGAAATTTAAAGTTTCTTCCCTTTGGCCCAGCTATATAGGTGAAAGGAGGACAACATTTGCCAAAGCATATGGGATAAAAGTGAGGTGCTATTGGGGAACTCTTTGCTTTGACTCCCCCTTGCAAGGGAGATCAACTGTCTAGTGTCCAAGTGGAAAGTGAATAATGGATATGTCCACTCTCCAAACCAAACACAACTTGAAAGAATAACCCCCTTACCCCCCTCCCCTCCCAACAAGACGAAAAGGTAGGACCCTTCACTCCATGACGCCACTTCTCATTGGTTGCATACAAATTCTAGTACTAAAATTGGCTACCACTATTTATTTTTGGCCTGGCCTGGACTCATAAGCCCTTCCTAAGTACACCCTAACTACCTATTATCCTATTGTCTAAATATGGTGATTTGAAATGTCGATTGTCCTTTTTCTTGTGATGTGGCAAATTGGGCCCTTTTTTTACCAAATAAAACACACTTTGTATCAATCATTGACATCTCCACTTTCTTTTTGTGTGTGTGACCAGGATGCTAAAATTTGCCCCAAAAGCAAAGGCCCAATGCATGTGGAGAAATAGAATATTTTGAAAGAGTTTTTATTTACCTTCAAAAAAAAAAAAAAAAAATTCATTGCAAAAAATGTCTTTCTTTTGAAAAAAATTCAACATTTTTTAAACAAATGATAGAATTAGTCTCCAAACTGCCAAGCTAGGTAATACCCGTACAATCGTCTCCATGCTCCTGGTACAAATGAAGGCACCAGCAACCCATCACTGCCTCCAAAACAAATACTGTAGTACCTTGGCCATTTCAACGCATGTCCATAGAAAAATTAATTAATTTTGAAACATATTTTTCAACAAATGAAATATTGTTAAATGTTCATTATTTTTTTTCACAATATGTTTTGATGTGGAAGAAATAATTTTTGAAAATTTGAACGTTTTTGAAAATAATATAATTAATGTCAAATTGACCAAGGTATTAAGGTACACACAAATACATTAACAAAATGACATATTGTAGTAGTAGTACTAGTGCAGCTTCAACACATGCCTGTCAAAAATTAATTAATTATGAAGATCCATGGAGGAAATATATATTTTTTTAATTTTTTCAATTTTCATCCACAATTTTTTCTTTTGACTTTTTTCATAATTTACATATATTTATAAATTATATGCTAGGTATTGGTTGTTAGAAGTTAGTTTCATGTAGTTTGTTAGTTGTGGTTAGAACCCAACTCAGTGTAAACAAGGTTTTGATTTTTTTGATTTTTTGTGTTTTGCAAGGTTTCCTCTTGTGATGTGGTTATGTAGTTTTATCTTTTGTGTTTAAAGGAAACTCACTTGCAAATCAGAAGAATCGAAGTTCAAAACACACAAATTAATCAAAAAATTTAATGTGTTTTATAATATTAAAACACAAAAGATTAATATTAAATATTTTGCATTTTGCATTGGAAACGTTGTTCCAAGAAAAAATGTTGCAAGTTGGGGGTAGGAGTTGTAGTTGGACACTATGCTTGGTTTACTTATAGAAGCAAAAGTGGGGTTTTTTTGGGCTGATTTTGAATGTCCAACCTAGGATTGAACATGAGTTGTTGAAAAGGAATGGTAAAGGTGATGCATGGGTTTTGTTGCAAATCATCATCGTGATGCAATAAAGCAAGCAAATTACAAGGCTCAATGATATTACAAATGCAACTTGGTTAATGTGAACTTGTTGCAAGGAGATTCAAGCCATTGTGAATAAAATGTTGTACGGTGTTGATTGAAGTGGAACTTTTGAAATCAACCAACAAATTGACTAAAAGCGCCATCACTAAAGGTAGATGAAAATCGACACTTGCTACAATTTATTGGATTTCAATGAAATCAATCACGCTTGAAGAATTTTGAAGGTTGAGTTCAATTGCAATTGATGATTTGGTGGGTGCGAACAAGGGGTGCAAATTTCAAAAAGTCCACATTAGAGTCCTAAAAAAGAAAATAATGTGTGTGAGAAATCTTAGTTAATTTGGAGACAAATTTTTTTAAGTCTTTCATTGGAATTTGGCATGGGGATTGATTGGAGTTGTCAATCACCGAGCTTATGTGTGAATAAACATTACTTATTGAACCCACAAGTCATGAAATGTTGCGCCATTAACAAGCATGAAGTGCCATACCATTAACTTTTCATTTTTTATAATAGTTTGTTGTAGTAGGTCAAACAATTTTACCTTACAAAATGGGGGGACATAATGCATATCAACTTCTTATTTGTTGTCATTGGGTTATGCTCTTGTTTTTTTTTATCATTATGTTGGTTGGGTTATTAATAATTGGTAAAAAATATGGAAGATTATTGAATTGTGTGCCATTGGCCAACACTTTAAAATAAGCACATGCTTGTGGGTTAATCTTTCATAAATTTATGCATATTATTTGATGAGGAACCCAAGGTGAAAAGGTACAAGCTATTTCACGAGTGTTAATTACCATAATGAACTTTGGGGTCGTAATTGATGTGGTTAATGGTTGGGCATGTGATAAGGTTAGTCACAAATTATGACCATTGAATAGGTCCTATTTGAATCTTAAGTTGCCTAAACATATTGATTAGGTTTTAGTAACATTTATGTTTTAAACTTGGGTTGACACGACTACAAGATTTTTTTGGATTTGATCACCAAAATTATTCCATTGATTGTTGTCTTGCAATGAGATGAAGGTGATGATTGGTAGATTGTTTTTGTTGTGTTCATAGTGAATCACTACATGTGTTTTGTTGTGTGAAGCTTGGTGGGTGGATGTAAGTGCTTTTTAGGTTAAATTTTAGGTTATAGGCGTAATAAGTTCAAAAAAATAATTACCTAAATTAGGGATAGGGGTAAGGTTAACTTTGAAGGGCACATTATATCATGCAAATCCAAAGACAATATCACAGGTTACCATTCCCAAAAGGATGTGTTGAGAGTTTTTTAAAAAAACATTTTAGACCATGATGTCATAGAATTTTTTTTTGTAGATTTCATATTTGTTGTGAATTCATTTGAAGATATAGAAGATGATACAAGGGTGCCTTGGGGTGTAATCACAATAAAAGGAACAAGAAATTGTATTTGTTGATTACAATGAAAATCATACATGCATTTTTTTTTAAATGATTTATTTTATTTAATGAAATAATTAATATCCATATTTTGGAATTGTGGTTTTTTAACCCGTGAAGTTGGAATCCCATGAATTTGAAATCATTTGTGGGATAGATAAAAAAAACACACATTTGTTTATCCTTTTGGGTGCATGTACAAAGATGTTGATCTTTGTTTTAAACATTATTAATGAGTATAATAGTTGAAAATTTGTGATCATGGTTCAAAACAAAATTTTACATTTGATTTTAATGGTTTAAAAAAAAAATCATATTATGGGTCATATGTGGTTTCAATTTCAACATTTGGAACATGAAGTGTTAGAAACATATGAAAGTTAATCAAATCGAAGTATGATTCAAACATAACTTCAAGTTGTGAAATAATATTGGACATGTTGCATGGAGTTCATGATAGCTTTCAAGGAAAGGGCAAAAATGTTAACACTAACCATGCCAAATCCTAATTAATTTAACATTAGTTCCCAAAAGAACTTAATAGATTTTTCCACTAGAGATTTGGGTGTTGTGGCTTTTATGAACCCACCAAATCCCACATCTTTTATGTCACAAGTTTCCCAAGCAACATTGGGTGCCATTAATTGTACCATGGATGATCCACCACCATTTAATCCATTGGATCAAATTTTCCAACTTTTAGAATTCGAACTTATGGGGGCATTTGTAAGATTGGATGTAGAAGATCCAAGATTTCCAAAATGAAAAGGATGAAACTCCACACACTATCTACATAAGGTTGGCATGATTTGTTAAGGAAAATCATGATGTTTTCACAAAATAATTAGTATAGTTGTATATGTCTAAGTGGGACAAAAAGGTGCAAACGATCGTAGAACCTCAATTATAATCATGGGGTAACACCCCATTTGAAAAAACATTCCACATTATAAAAAAAATTGATTAAGGATTTTGTGTGGAAGAACTTGGTAAGCTTGCCATGACCATGACCATGTAGAGGGATTCAAAGAAGTAGGAATCAATAACCATTTGGTGTGGGAAAGCCAAAGGGGGTCAATTTAGATCTACCCCATCCTTTTTGGTGAAACAATGCCAAGGGGTTGTGTGTTGGACTTGTGGAGGTCTTCACATGAACGAGTGCCCAGATAAAGGTAAGGCATACACATCCAAATCCACATCTTAAATTGTTGAAAAAGTGAACATTGTGGTGTTGAGAATGATGACAGTGACCATTGTTACTTGTTGTATTTAAAACTATGTTTTAGCAAATCGTCTAACAATAAGGCTGGTAAAAGCAAAAGAGGACATGGAGGAGGTAATAATTTCAATCTAAAGGCAAAACCATAGGTAAAGCTTAAAACAAGGCTAATGACCAACACCAAGGCAATGGCATGGCCATTACACATGATCAACTTGCTTAGTTGGAAAAATCGATCATCAACATGGCAAGCTAGAAGTTGGAGGAAAAAAAGATAGCAACACATAATTCCATAAGTGTGCCCATATATCCCAGACTAAATCTTGCTTTGGATTTTTTTGTGGGGCAAGTTTTGTTGGTTCCATGGATGGTCCCCATAATACACATGTTTGAAAGGTGAAATACCATGTTATTTTTCTTATCCACTTGAGGTAGATTCATTAGTTGCAACTTTACATGTTCCAATTCACATGCCTTAAAGCCATGCAAAACTAATGAAGGACTTGAACTCATAAGGCGGGAGGCTAGGGGCAAAATGCATCTTTTTTATTTGTTTAATCACGTTGGTCAAAATAATCCCAACCATTGTACATCCACTCCCCTTGGGCATGGGGCATTTTCCCATCAAGCCAACGAGAGGAAGATCTTTAAATTTTAGAATGGACACGAATGGGGTGATGTTGGGGCCAACTACATCCAATTTCCATGTTCCACTATTATCTACAATCACCATGGCAACCATTTCCATTTTCCAACTTACAACCACTCTATGTGAAAGTGGAGGAATGTTAGGCTTGATTGTGGATATAACATCAAAGTTGTTGCCAAAACTTAACTTGGAGAAATGACTTCAAAAATTGATACATTATAAGGTGGACATTCCTCCTTCATAACAAGTTATAACTTCCATTTTATTCAACCTTCTAGCATGACCTCCCATTGATTGTGCATCAATGACATTAGGAATGGTCTTGGTGTGCAACAAGGAAAGTGTTTTACAATTCAAGAGGATTAACATAAGTAAACATTTTCCTTTTATAATGTTTATTACATTTTGGTGCCCAACCAATGGTGTTGAAATAATCAACATTTGTGGGTTTTGGCATGATGGATGATCTTGAGCCATGCCATATCATATTCAAACATCAATAGGTGCATTCAAGGCATGGGTTTACTACATTAGCATTTTGGTGTAGTTGACCCCCAACACCCAACAAATTAGTTATCCATTTCGGTTTGAACTATGATGACAAATGTTACATCATATGATGTGTTAGTTGGCGTGTTGTGTTGTATCCCATGGGATTTGTATTAAACGTTAGAAAGAGACCACCCCCTATAGACTAAGGTGGCAATCGAATGATGAACATCAAATTGAATTCCTTATTTGATATTTTCATGAGATGTTGGATCAGTTAGTGGTGTTACCATGTTGCTTAGATTTGTTAACGCATTACCTTAGGAATTAAGGTTATTAAAAGGTAACTTGGATGCATATGATGTCCCACCTTCATTTGAAAACATTATGTGGGACCATCCATCCCATGTTGCCTTGTCCACATGTGACCCATCACCATTATGGGAAATCTTGGATTAGTTAGAAAAGGCAACTCATTTGTGTCACATAAACATGGCAAATTTTTACTACCACCACCCATAAAAAAGATTGCATTTTACCATTGGATGACCTACCAAGATACATTTTAGTATGGGCCACACCTATTTTATGGCCACCTCTTAAAGAAGGGGAATGTTTATTGGGTTGTTTGGAGGCATAAACACCAATTTGGCTACAATGTTTTAAACAAAAATATGAGTTTACAAATACATGTATGTGAACCCCAACACCACGCCCAAAAGTTTTCCATGCACCATGTGGGGATGTTGTTGAATTAATATCTAAAATTATTATGAAACACAACTATGTGTAGATATTTGGGGGCCTTACCTTAAGATACTACATTGTTGGGGCACAAGATTTGAATGATGTTGGCCTAGTGGATATGGTGAAAATTGGTTATCATGTCAAGGTCATTTACAAGCATGTGCAAGTGGTGGTTTGCTAGACCCATGATTAAGACTTTTTTGGGAGCTATTATGAATATTGTTGTATATACAATACATTCAATGACATCCATTCATCTACCTTTTGTTCAGAATGTTCTTCCATTTAGTGACTCATGATTACACGTTTCGGTGGCATGGCAACAAATCCATGTGTGGTTTGGAAAACCGATATTGGTGGAAGTTGCATCAATGGGATCTCAAACATATCGATTATGGGGATGTGGACCAACATAGTTTGCCATTTAGTTTGTTACAATGGACATATGATTTGGCATCACAACCTAAAGATTTCATTGTGAATGCCATTTTGGATTCATAATGCATGTCATGAATGGTACAACATGATGATTAACCACCTTTTGACATTTTCAACAAGGTGAACCATTCATGAATGACATTGATCATAATTATGAGTTTTCCAAGTTCACATGTTTTCCATGATGTTGGTCCAATCATGGTTTGGGATTCTTGGTGGGTGGAACCCCATGTTGATGGGTGGGAACATGCTAGCTATGGGGCTCCATACCCACACTACCCAAATTTTTGGCTTATCAAAGGCCATCAAATAAAATGACGCACTCCCAACTCCTTAAAGGGCTCAAATGTGAGCCCAAGTAGAAAGCAGCGGAAAAGGAGGAGTCGGAGCACGCTCCCTAGCTCACAACCCTTTGAGGGGTAGAGGGGCGGGTTGGAG
>Ga0116231_10002640_pt1 | contig 37472 bp, 22 predicted proteins | sample S1TSphgellanicum_2_FD_89695 | JGI IMG/M metagenome (GOLD analysis project Ga0116231, IMG submission 89695) | Host-associated microbial communities from peat moss isolated from Minnesota, USA - S1T2_Fd - Sphagnum magellanicum MG | ecosystem: Host-associated > Plants > Peat moss > Unclassified...
ACCCCAACCAAACTTAAGGAAAGCTGGGGAGGTTAGTTTAACAACCTAAAAAAAAAAAAAAAAAAAACCATGCCTAGATGCTAGGAAGTTGTAATGCTTAAAAAGGAAAATCATAATTAAAAAATAATTAAAAATGTAGTGAAGGGTTATGGTGATTTGGCTTTTATTCAAAAGTGGGGATTAACGATTTTCTTGTAATCAATAGTGGGTTATTGTTGATCTTGGGTTTTGTGGATAACTAGATTGGCAAATTGAAGTTTGTGAAGCGATAAATTTGGCACATTGAAAGTTGAGGAGGTAACGACTTTGGCACATCCAATGGTGATGATGTTGTGATGATGGTGATCATTCTTTTATCCTTTGGTGCTAATGGTAGCAACAAAAAGTTACAGCTCACAAAGTGCAAGCGATGGGCAAAAATTTAGGGAGTTGATAAGGTGACAACATGTCACTAAAGGGGGGTTTTCTAATGGTTTTTTTTTAACGAAAAATCTTTTTAAATTTTCATTGAACATTTTTCGCTATCACAATCTAGCAACAAATCACCAAGAAAAAAAACATTGTTATAGAGTTGGGGATGTCATGTTAAAACTTGACATTCTATTGTGCAATTATGAAACAAGTCCAATTTTATTATGGTACATTATACTTGCAAGTTGTTGTTCACATTGTCTAATCCTAGAAGAAAGATAAAATGGTACTTGGAGTGGAACATCTAGATTATGAATGTAATTTACAACCCATTCACAAAATATAATTTGTATGATGGGGATTTGGCTATTGTTCTTTTGATAGTTGTTCCCATAGATGTTGTGCAATGTAATGTGAAATGTAACCTTGATTTTGATGATCTAAAATCAATTTCCCAACAAAAAAATCTTTTAAATACTTAATGATGTTATCGATAGTTTTTAATAATATTCTTTCTATCATTGTACTTATTCCAAGTAATTTATATATGTGAAAATTACTTGGATCACAATTTTGATTTGAATACCATTTAGTATTATTATTTCCACAAGTTTTTTTAAGTAAAGAAAAAAAATTGCACATCAACTTTACATTCTATTTAAAACTATATATCTATATATATATATATATATATAAGTAATTTTGTAGTTCAAGCAATATTTCAATGCAAGAAATTTTTTAATATAAGATTTTTTTTAATTCAATAGGTTTTTCAATGTAATTTTTTTTCATGCATTCTTTTTCAATTCAAATAGTTTTTCAATGTTTGTGTCATGGTTGTAAGTATTTGTGTGTGAAAGTACGTGTGGGGGTGCAAAAAAGAAAAGTTCAAATGATTGTGTGAGATGTTAACTTTATGTATGAGTGTAAAAATGAGAATAATTGCACGTGTTTTTATGTGATTGTGCGGATGTGTGTATAATTATGGTGTGTCATTTTTGCTCATTTGTGAGAAAGAAAGGGTGACCATAGAATGTAATTATGTGCGAAGCTTGCCATGCATTGTAATGGAAATGATTCCATGGGCACCTGTGTAAAGGTGTGTGACTAAACTTTGTTACTTGTTTGAGGTGTTAAATGCATGTGTTAGTATGAAAGAAACTTTTTAAGATTATTTTTAAGATTTTGTATCAAACCTATAGTTTCATGTAATTAGTTTGAAATTAAAATTTATGTACTTGAATTTCTAAATATAATTGTTTCAAGAATGTGGTAAGGAAAGGAAATTTTCTTTTGGTGTGTGAAGTTTACAACAAACATGTTTGAGAAAATGTGTGTTTTTGGAAAATTTTCAAAAGAAGTCACAAGAGCTTTGAATTTTAAAACATTATTAGGTCAAAGCCAAATTTTTTGAAATTCTGTGAAATTTTTGCAAATATTTTTAAATTACTAATTTGTGCCAAATTTTGCAAAAAAATGCAACATAATTTTTTTCATTATTAAAAAATCAAGTTAAACATATATAAACATTTTGAAAGAAAAGAATTGGTGGCCCAATGCATTTCTTCCCACATTTCGGAAAAAGATCATTAGGTAGTAGTTCAATGTTTTTTTCGATAATTTATTTTTTCATTTTTCCCATAGAATCAAGAAAAGTATTGGGTGACTATTTGATGCATTTCCTCCCACATTAAAAAAAAAGACCATTGGGCAATTGCTCAATGTTTTTAAAATTTTGGGCAATGAAAGAAAAACATTAAATCATTGGTTGATGATTTTCTTCCCATATCCAGGAAAAAGACCATTGAGTAGCCACCCCATGCATTTCCCCCACACTAGATTAAAAAAGACCATCAAGTGATTGCATGATGCTTATCCTCCACGTGTAAAAAAAAGATTGTGACCTTGACTACATCATGGAATTGGAAAATAAACATTAGTCCTACTTTTTTTTATAATCAATTTAATTTGAATTCATAGAATGAAAACAATTACATTCCATCTTCTAGTAGGATTTCATGTAATCATTAGTTTAAAGAGAACCTCTTGTGGTAGAGCCATTGTTTCTTATTATAGTTACAACCAAATTGAACAACACATTAAACTTTTATGTCTATGAGATTGCATAAAAAACTTTCAAAGTAACACTTCAAAGCAAGCATTTGTGTCAATACCATTGTACATTGATGCATATTTTGCATAAGGCTTGTTAGGTCAATGAGTTATAACCACATTACCCAATTTTGAATTGTATCTTTGCCATCCTCCCCATTTCGTAAGAACAATGAACATCCAACACATATGTTAATTCTACTAACAATGGTACATCAAAACTAAGCTATAGGTTCCATTAATGGTCATGATTGTGAATGTCAATTCCACGTTGGAACTCTTTTCATATCATCATCTTCAATCATCCCATGTGAAAATTGGATGTTCCAAGTGATTCTTAAACATATTTGAATTCAATCATGACACATCACATTGAACAAAAATTCATTCCTTTTTAATTCCTTTGTTTGAGATTGATATGGTTTTGTGAGTTTATTATATTATCAATTCATATCACAAGAAAAAAAAGATAGAGTGGACAAAATGCTCACTCTAATTGTCCACAATGTTGAAATAATTGTCACTTCACATAATTTTGAGATCATGAAAGGAAGGGGAAACAGGATGATGTGAAAAGTTTCTGAACCAAATGCTAAGTTATAGCAAGCAAATTTATTTAATGGCACAAATACAAATTCTACGCATTTTAATCATTTTTTCTTTTCTTTTTTCCTTTTTGGTTCATTTTGTGATGTTGTAAAAGTGATGATCATCCATAATAAAATTTAGTGAAAATTAGCCATAAATTAGAAATGAAAGCCAAAAATTGAAGCATATACTTCTATATTTTTGGCTACCTACTGGAAACTTTTATAGAATTCTGACGATACATAAAATATATAATAGAGTTATCCGTAGAGTAAGACAAACACAGCACCAAAACCCTGAGTTCGGTCATACAGAAGGTGAGATTAAAAAAAAACCTGAAAAAAAGTACATTAGCATTCAAGGGGGGCGTGAAACTCAGAATACCATCAATTTTGGTGGTAAACTGAGTTTCATCGTGTCTTTCCTTTTTCTTGACCGCCTCCACTGCTGCTACATATATTTTCACGGAAGATGTTAAATCGGCCAAAGAAATTGATTGCAGTCAGTACACAAAGTACTGCTGCGATTTTTTCCCCCAGTCTGCCCTTTGCCCCGTTTGTTTTTACCTTGTGATGCCTAATCATGTTTAGGGTCCATGTTATGCATGTTATGGGTATTAGGGGTGCATAACATGTCACTGGGCATGTTATGTGCCCTTTGCAACATCCATAACATGAAAGGTTATAGGTGCAAAACGTGCCCGGGTATCACCCAATTTGTTTTTAAAAATATGAATGGGGCAAAGGGCAGACTGGGGAAAAAAATGGCAGCAGTACTTTCGTATTAATTGCAATCAATTTCTATGGCCGATTTAACATTTTCCTATTTTCACTCCTCTTACCTGTACAACCACTATAATTATCTCGAAGCTTGTGCATTAAATGCTGAGTTTCAGCATTTCGTACTCAGTTGGAGCATTTCATACTGAGATTTAATAAAATGTCCTTACTTTGCGGATACCACTGAAAGAGTGAATAGGGGGTGAAAGGAGGCCCAAAGACAGGGTGAAGACAGGGTTACTTTACGGATACCTCTAACATCTGGCGAATAGGGGCCATTTTCTCATAAAAGTCCCTTTCAATTAGGTCAAAAGCAGACTTTTGTGGTTAAAATCCAGGTCCGCCAAAACCCTAAGAAAACCCTAAGGGTTTTTGCCTTTCTTGGCCCCAGAGAGAGCGCCTAACCCTAACGCTGCTGCAAGAACCTCCTTCTTTGTGTGTCTTCTTGTTCTCTCTCTAGACTTTTGCTTGTTCTCGGAATCAAGATCGAGATCGCCCAAGCTTGAGTAGTAAGAGTAGAGAGGGAGTGTGGGTGGGTTTTCAAGCGCTTCATTTGTAGGTTTATGAGTAAGTAGACAGAGGTACGTACAGGGAGAGGAAGGAGTACAGTCATGCCAGGGGCGCAGCAGCAGGTAACGAGATCAGGAGCCAAAACAGAGAAGTATATAGATACAAAGAGGAAGGATGATGTCCGATATGCCAACATTCTGGCTGCCAAGGCGGTGGCGGATGCTGTGCGCACAAGCCTTGGTCCGCGAGGTATGGACAAGATGTTGTCTTCTGCAAATGGCGATGTCATTATCACCAATGATGGTGCTACCATCCTGAACAAGGTGCGTTTTTTTTTCTTTTCTTTTCCTTTCTTTCTGTTGGGGTTTCTCTCTCGTACTCATGCCCTTTTATAATTTTCTTCTCAATTTTTTTCTTTGCCTGCAATTCGAATCCCATGTGGTCTTGTGAAAATTGCAAATGAGTGCATCGTCCAGCACATTGTTGGGCAAAGAGAGAGATGATTTATGGACTCGTGAACATTCCATGGTATTGGAGAACCTTGGAAGGTTTTGACAGTGGATGACAAAAACTTGAGCTGATCAGCAACTAGGAACTGGAATTTGCAATTTTTATGTTCAAATGATGTGGTGCAGATGGAGGTGACACAGCCTGCTGCGAAGATGCTGGTGGAGCTTTCAAAGTCACAAGACATAGTAGCTGGAGATGGGACCACAACAGGTATATCACCAACTGACCCTGTGCTAGATGTCTTCTGATGGCATTTTTTGTACTGGCCCAGAACTGAGCAGACTCTTGCCAGAACATTGTGAACCTAATGCAAACTGGGTCCTTCAAAATAACTCAGCACTTTGTGTGCATGTGTTCCTCTACGATTTTCTATAATTGTGGGATTAAAAAGTTTTGCAATTATGAATCCAGGTTCATTTATGATTTGAAGGTTGTGTACACTGCACAATCAAAGGTCTAGCATGGTTCTGAATGATATCTGAATGTTGTTTTGGGGTTGCAGTGGTTGTCTTGGCAGGGGCTTTGCTGAAGCAATGCCTAAACTTGCTTGGTAAAGGGCTGCACCCTACGATTATCTCTGAGGCATTTCACAAAGCTTCTGAGAAAGCGGTGGAGGTGAGGTTGCACTTGGAGTTTTGTTCTTGCTGTTTTATTGTCTCTGTGTAACTATGAGATGAACTTGGGTTGCTGATGTAGTTTTTTATTATTTGGTTGTGGATGCAAGTAGGATGTCTGTCTTCAGTTATTGCAAGTTTGTTTGACTTTAAGGCGTTGTGAGCAGTATAAGTCTTTGGGAGTGTGCTGACTGTAAGGATTTGTGGGTGGTATAGGACTGAAGTGAATTTTCTCACCTTAGATTTCCCAAGGCAAATTCTCAGAGTGATGTTGATTTCAATGTCCAGGTACTGACCGCCATGGCCATACCAGTGGAGCTGTCTGACCATGAGGCACTAGTGAAAAGTGCCAGCACTTCCCTGAACAGCAAAGTATAGACACATTGCTTTATCAGGCTTGATGATTTCAAAAAAATACAGCGGGTCCTCTTGTATTCCAGCGCAACATCTTATTGTGGCTACGTTCAATTTGTGTTACAGTTATTGAGTTTGTATTGTGCATTTGGAAAAGGGCTAGCTGTTTATATGTTGGTTTTCTAACCTGCTTTCAATATTACATGGTATCAATGCAGGTTGTAAGCCAGTATTCATCATTGCTAGCACCAATGGCAGTTGATGCAGTGCTCAATGTCATAGATCCAGCCCGACCGAACTCTGTTGACTTAAAAGACATCAAAGTTCTAAAGAAGCTTGGTGGCACAGTATGTCCATTTAGCCATCAAAACTGGTAACTGTTGTGTTGCATCTCCATGTATCCACCTTTGGTGAAGTACATAATAGTGACTCTGGTTTTCTGTCTCGAGTTTTAGTATAAATGTTAAGTTTGGCAGAGGAAGTGCTTTCTCCTGACCCAAGTTTATCCTATTCATTGACAATCATAATACTGGTTTCTTGTGGCATAGGTGGATGATACAGAGATGATCAACGGTTTGGTGTTTGACAATAAAGCAAGCCATTTGGCTGGTGGGCCTACACGAGTTGAAAATGCAAAGATTGGTCTAATTCAATTTCAGATATCACCTCCAAAAACTGACATTGAACAGAATGTCATTGTTTCTGACTACACTCAGGTTTGCTGTTTTGTGAATCACCAATTGTGCTCCATGCTACTGCTTACTGTCTTACTTTCTCAAGCTGTCAAAAAACATTCTTTGCAGGTTTGTGCTTTCTTCTTGACTGGGACTTGATAATGGTTATGAAATTGGACAGATGGATAGGATTCTGAAGGAGGAGCGCAACTATATTCTTGGAATAATCAAGAAGATTAGGGTGACAGGGTGCAATGTGTTGCTGATCCAAAAGAGTATCTTGCGAGATGCTGTCACTGACCTCTCACTGCATTACCTTGCAAAAGCTAAAATTCTGGTGGTCAAAGATGTGGAACGTGAGGATATTGAGTTTATCAGCAAAACATTGAACTGTCTTCCCATTGCCAATATAGAGCATTTCCGCACTGAAAAGCTTGGTCGTGCTGACTTGGTAGAGGAAGTGTCAGTTGGCAGTGGACGGGTATTGTTTTTCTTCTTAATTCTTTCCATTGATGCATCTAGGTCAAACAACTCAGGCAGCAGATTTGTGTGTGACAAATACCTTTTTGCATTTCTACACATGGAAGAGAATTCCACTTTGAATTTGGATGAATCTCCTTACAAGACTTGTGAGGACCTGTCAACATGGGATAACAGGAGGTGATAATTTTTTTAACATTCAATGTTAATCACTGACATGACATTACTGTTGATGATGTTTAGATTGTGAAGGTAACAGGGATCAAGAATATGGGGCGCACAACCACAGTGCTAGTTAGAGGTTCAAATGCCCTGGTTTGTCTCTTTTAAAGCCCTCCTGAAGTGTGCTGTTGCTAGCAGTTTCTGTGGTGTGGTTTCCTACTGCCTATTGCAGCATATTTGAGGGTTTCTGTTGTTGCTTCATTGGGTGGCAGGTTCTTGATGAGGCAGAACGCAGCCTGCATGATGCACTGTGTGTGGTGAGATGTTTGGTTAATTGGCGTTTCCTCATTGCAGGTACAATCATTCTATAGCTCATTGTGTAGTTATGTGTTTTGCTCATTCCTCTCAAGTTGAACCCCCTCTGAAGTTTTTATGGCACTCAAGCTCTCATATGTTGTTATCAATCTCCAATGTTGTATGGCAGTAGTCATTGTGTGTGATTATTTGTGACTTAACTGAGCTTGCAGGAGGTGGTGCACCTGAGATTGAGGTCTCCCGCCAGCTGGGTGCTTGGGCAAAAACTTTGCAAGGAATGGACAGTTTCTGTATTCGTGCTTTTGCTGATGCTCTAGAGGTAAAAACCCCTTTTGTGGTACTAATAGCTGTCTCCTTTCAATTCATGATGTTGGATATGCTCTCAGGGTTCTGCTAAATGTTGAGTCAACAATTTGAGTTGATTGATCTTGGTAGTTGTATGGACCTATGGCACACAGTGCCACTCAGAAACATTTGTGAGAGAAGTCAAAATCTTGGTTTAAGTGGTTTTTTGTGGAGCTTCCAAACAGCACAAAGAAAGGAAGACTCAAAAATCGAACCCACTATGGGAAATCCCAGTCCAGGATAGGATTTATCTTTCAACAGCTAGGGACTACAAACTCAGCCACAATGCCATTGGAGAACAATGATGTTCTTGCTCACAACTTGAAAATTCACTGCATGATCTATAGCAACTCTCCCCTCCCCAATGATTCCATAATAACTTGAGAGCAGTTATGTTTTTCTGCTGTAAATTCAATCCAAAAAATCAACTGAGGGAAGACAGGAGCACAGGGAAAGTGGTCAATTAGCCTCCCCAGTTGCAAAGTTGTAGAGGCTTAATCTCTTGGTTGGGTTTATGATAAATAATCTGTTAACAAATGTATTGGTTAGTATAGAAAATGTATTGGTGTCTCATGGGTACCAATTGTGCAGGGTCTATTCAGCAGATTTCTACCTGTTTCCTATTCATTTGATTTTTTTCAAGCATCTTTTGAATTCCAATGCCTGCCATGTTGTGTTTCAGTGATTATTCCTAGTTTGTAAAATTGTGGACAATCTTTCTGTCCTGGACTTTCTGAACTTTGAGAATTTTATATGCCTGGATTAAGACCCTTTTGGTGGTGGTGTACACTCTAAAAACATCTTGTGAGTTAAATTGTGCATCTAACGTCTTGTAACTTAACCAATGTCCTGGAGGTCTTTTGTGTGATATCTTTGATAAATGTACTCAACCAGATTATGCAAGTATTGACATGATCCCCTATGTCTTGTGTTCATTCCAATATCTCTTACTGCTAAGTTGGATGTTATCAATAGTCCTTACCTTGAGGTTTTCTTTGCCTCTCAAGGAAAAATATTTTTGCCTATGTATGATTACCTTTAGTCCTGAGTATGGGGATTTCTCAATACTCTTGAGAGTTATTGATTTGTTGATTCTTAAGAGATTTACCAGTTGAGTGATGTTTGAAACAGGTGATCCCTTATACACTCGCAGAGAATGCTGGATTGAACCCAATCTTGATTGTCACTGAGCTTCGTAACCGGCATGCCAATGGCGAGGTATTTCATAGACATTTTTGTGTTCCAACTTTTCGTGTGCATTGCTGTCACTTTCATTTCAGTAGCTGTTAGGATGTCACTGATGACTGTGTATTGCAACATTCTGCTTAAATTGTGGGCAGTATGCAATGACAATTTGACCATTCATATTTTTCATGCTCAGGTAAACACAGGAATCAATGTCCGGAAGGGCCAAATTACGAACATATTAGAAGAAAATGTGGTGCAGCCATTACTGGTCAGTACAAGTGCACTCTCGCTGGCAACAGAGTGTGTGCGCATGATTCTCAAGATAGATGACATTGTTTCCACCCGATAAAGAGTGTTGGTTTCATTGTTAAGCAAGGTATAGATCTGCCAAGTTTAGTGTTCTTTATGTCCTCTTTAGGTTGTGGAAGCCAGACCTGATTCACACCTGTTTTGGGTGCTCTTGTTCTTCCACAAAACACATTGTAGAACATCAACAATGCAGTCTAAATTGAATGCAGACTCACCTTCATGGTAATATAGAGTTTGTGAACTTCAGAAACTCAGGGCTTGTTCTCATTGCAAAGTGGAGAGGAAAGCAAAGTTGTTGAATTGAGGCTAGATAATTATCTTACATATAAGAATCTAATGGCACCTCTTTGATACCATCTTAGAGTAGACAGACTGGTGGTTTCACTGGCATGAGATGTTGATTTTTATGATCCTAGCCAGGCTACATTTTGGTATCAGTGGGCAGAGATATTGTTAGCAGTACAGAGTCTGTGTAGTGTAATTGATCTGAGTTCATCTTTTGATTGCTTAAAAGTGTACCTGGCACCTAAGAGACAAGATTTCTTGGAAGCCTAATCTAAGGTGATTGTTACAGTAGTGACATTGAAACTGAGTTGCAATGAGGTGCCCCATTCTTGAAGTAAGTACTTTAAATAAGTCATTGAAGTTTTCTCTCACAGAATTAGAGGCAGCAAGTCCATGCAATCTGAAACATTTACCATGTGTACGCTGATGTTGTATTTCTTGAACATGTGAAAACATTGACCAGTCTTGAAGGTGGATCCTTCAGTACAGCCTTTCAGGGATGAAACTTTCAAACTGGCCATCACGACTGTGGAAGGAAGACAAAGAAATTTCCCTTTCTGTTAGGTTCCAGTTCCCTAGCTAACAATAGTCCTTAGCTCAGTTGCTTGCTTTACAACCAACCTACTAACGACAACCTCTAAGTGGGTTGTTAATAGGAAGGTAGTAAAATCAGCGCTTTACGTATGCATAAACCATCTACTTACCTAGTGGTCACATGTTTTCCTACCTAGTGACTTATAGATAGGACCTTCTTCTTATGGAATGGGTTACCAAGGTTAAATCAGATATTAACTCAGTTGACATTCATCTATAACTGAGTCATAACCTATCACCTCCAGGTTCTCAAGCTTCTGATTTGTCATCCATTTCACATTCACCAAGCATAACCTCTGACCTCCATTTCCTGTGTATGCATCATCAGGACAGGAAGCCAAATATGATTTTCCATGCACTGAGAAGAGGGTTAACATGACTCTTCATTCATCGATAAAAGGGTTAAATTGTCTAAATGGTTGGTTATGTATGGTAACCAGCTTTAGGTCATCAGTTACTGGAAATAGCTTTAGCACTCTGCATCTCAAGCTATTGCAAGCAAAAAGCAGATATTTTGTGGCCCAGTAACTACCCATGCACCATCCATTGGAGACCCCAACTCAGCTGTGGTTCAACGACAACTGAGTTACCAAGGTTCCACCTTGTTAACTTATCTTTTAAACCTTCCTATTTCCTCTATCGAGGTAACTACTTATGTATACGGAAATGCCTGTCCCCAATGACTTCCCCTAATTTGAGGGTTGTTGTCCCAAGGGCGGTAGCTTGAGGGAGTGGGCCTGACCAATAAGGGGAGGCCCATCAGAGCATGTCTTCCCTAGTATAAAGCACCAAAGTTTTTTTTATTCAAATGGTGGAAGGTTTGCATGTGAGCAGCAGGCGTGTCTTTCAACTGACAAACAAATTTCCCATGCAAAGAGGTGCTTTCAAATACAAAGGAAAAAACTTTAAGACTACTTCATGTATGTGGGAGTAAGTATCATAGGTAAATAGATAAAGAGTTTACGTGGTTACAATGTACCGTAAATAAGAGCAAGTGGGGGTCCTGTATCAGTACTTAGCACATTCAGTGTGCATTGTTTAGTTTCTCCCCCATCCTCACCCTAAACCCTAAACCTGAAAAGATGGACGGTACAAAGTCAGAGATTATTTAACTCTCAGCACCTGGGCCAAACAATTGTTGTAGTAGGCCAATGAAGAAACAGTCATTTATTGCTCAGAAACAGTCACTTCTTTGCTGCAAGTGCTCTTGCAGGACATTGCGAACATGTGCATTTTTCCAGTGCCAAGAATATTCACAGTGTTTTTCTGTAAAGCTTTCCTCCAAAAAGCACCATTTTACTCCTGCCATTGGACACACTTGGTGGCTAGTAGGTAGATAGATGGCTTGTAGATGGTTAATAGTGAAAAAGTGTTTCTTGTCCAAACCACATCCATCCTACATGATGTGCTGGTGGGTGCTGCTGATTCACTTTAGCTGTCAAAATTGGACAGCCAAGATTCCTCATTTGGAATCTTTTGTGAAATCCACTTTTAGATGGGCCACCCCCTTTACGACTTCAGCTTCAGACAATATAACATCCATGACATCATGCACCATGCGTGTTCTGCGGGAATAGACCATGGACCATGAAGTCATGGTTCATTCCTGCAGAACATGCATGGTCCATTTGGAATTTGTTACCTATCCAGTGTAACCTGGACTATATAACAAAAGAATCAGTTCTTTATTCAATATGATATGCTTATCACGAGAGGAGGGGGTTCAGGAACTTGATGTTCCCCTTGTGGTTTGCCCTCTTTGGTGGTTCTTTTGTCTTTTTGGATGTGAGTCCTTCCATTTTGTTCCTTATATTCTCCCTTTTTTGGGTGCTTTGGTTTATTTATGACTGGCAGGGTTTCATCAGTTGGGTCTACTGACGGAATGTGACCCATCATAGGATTATGTGAGGCTCTCACGTTGGATATTATTTACCATAGATGGCCCCTTATATTTTAAAACACAGTGTGCTTAGCCATTCCACATAAGAACATGTTGAGCTTGGTAGGGTGAGAAGACATTCCCTTAGGTGGTAAGGGGTTCTATAGGGGCCTATCCCAGAATATAATGGTGTGTCCCTCAGTTGATTCACATCACAAGTGGAATTGGCAAAACCAAAAATGGAACAGGTAGAGACCACTTGTACCATGTAGGAAAATACCTATAATAAGTACCTAATCAAGACATGAGATTGGGTTACCCATAGGGCAAGACATCTTCCCAAGGCCCCTCAGGAGGTTTCAGGCCACAGGAACAAGGGCTGTACTACAGTTCCCCTCCATGAGAACCTCATGATGGTCAAGGGAACAAACACTCCTGGGTCTAGTTTTGGTTTTGTCAGTTGCACTTGTAATGTAAATTGATGGCCGGGAGCACTATAGTTATGTGAATGGTGGGGAGAGCACTGGGCTGCATTCTAAACCAAACCACAGTTATGAATCCTGAAACATTATATCATGTGGGCATGATAACTCTTCAAACTTCTACTTCAACAAAATAGAAATCCATGAGCGCCTGTAGATGTCATACTTAACATGGCCAATGCTCAAATGGTGCTCCTCAAACCCTCTAAACACAATAATGATGAAGCTCAAATAATACATGAACCTTATGAAGGGTTCTTTTTTTCCAATTTTGTCATGCAGCAGAAGTAGCAATTTTGTCATTCATAAGAGGCTTTAGCCAGATTTTGGCTTCATACTAGATATGAAAGTAGGAAAAACCCAAAATCCTTTTTATAGTTTTGGCTACCTACTGAAACTTATCTAGCAATTTGGAACTTTTTTTCCAAATTCTATTCAATTGAATATGAACCCAATAGAATTTGGATTGAGATCAAATAAATTTGAATTCAATTGGATTTGATTCCAATTCAAGTTGCATGCAATGTCATTCAATATTTTCAGTTAAACTTAATTTCCAACTTTTCTTATTCTTTCATTGTCATTGGTAGTGTGTACCAACACAAGCCCAAGTTTGATAGATCTTAGACAACAAAGTGCTTAACTTGGTAAGTAGGTACGATAGTCCCATTCACACACTAAAGTTTTGTGGCCAATTTCTTATCCATATAATCACACAAGGGGTTATGTTACCTGGTTGCAATGACATGACTTGCATTATTGCCAACACGGGACCTTGAACAACAACCTCCTGTATGTGCCCTACTTTGAGCAGTGTTACATCTGGGAACCTTAACTACGTGGTGGAGACTTTCTATTGATTTGGTAAGTACCTATTACCATGTGCCGCTAGACATCATATCTTTTTTTGTCAATTTTGTGTTGTAGCCAAAGTGGCAACGATCCACATGAAATTTTAGCTAGATTTGGCTACAAGATAAAAATGAAACTAATTTTTTGAAAGCATAATTCTACATTTTTTACTACCTACTTGAACATATGATGATTTTTTTTTAATTGGTCAAATTATGGCTATTGAAAATCTCAAAGAGCACATGATTTTAACACTTTTAATTCTCAATAAGTCTTTTTGGTTATATATTGTAAGTATATTTACAATGTTATGGACCTTTGTTTTCCTTCTTTTCCATTTATTTCTTTTTTGTCTTTATGATTCTTTTATTTAGCTTTGGAATTTCACGGCCTAACATCTTTCCCTTGTACAACAATGCTTGGAGCCTTTGTTAGTATTGAAATATTTAGGAATATTTCTTTTGGAGCGCAAGACATGAAAGATTGTGAATTCCAAAAAAAATTCAAGAGCTACAAACTAAATAAAATTGTATCTACGAGCTCTTGTAAACATATGCTCATAGTATTTAAAATAGTCATAGCTCTTCTTGTGGAAATGTTATGTTCTTTGTTTACACAAAGTGGATACACCAACATTGAAATGCAAACGAAGAACATAACATTTCCACAATAAGATTTATGACAACAAATTTGGCTTTGACATATATGTACCATTCATTCAAAGTATCTATATTTAATACCCTTTTTTTATACAAATGGTCAAGGGAGAGTCATTCCGTGACATTAAAGTTTGGGGTGACAAATTAAACATTTTAAAAAAAATCATGTGTAGAAAGATATGGGTCACTATTATGAATGTATGATCATCACAAAAAGATTGTCATAAAATGTGGTCAAGAAAATGAAATAATTTGTTGCCCCGTACTTAATATGTGTATGATGTTTTGGGAGTGGCACATAATAAGGTTTTAATCATGCTCATTCTTGTCTTGTTAACTTTGGTTTCATTATAATGTTACTTTGGAGTTTTCTCTACAATTTATATATATAATTGTGTGTGGTACCCAAACCAATGTTTAGGGATTGTTGTAAAACAAAGCCATGTAAGATTGGAATGTGGTTTTTTGACTTTTTGGTAGTCATAGAGAATTGTGAGTTAGTCAATTTTTTCATGTGGAATGTTTTTCTTATATTGATAAAAAAATGTTTCCAAAATTTTGGAACAAGTTGTAAAACTTAATGGGTGGCAATTTGCCTATTAGTGATGCATTCATGAAAGCAATAAAAAAATCTCAATGTATGTGTGTGTGTGTGTGTGTGTGTGTGTTTTCAGTTTTAAGATTTTGAAGTTGTTTGTCATAATTCTTTGCAATGTGTGTTTTTAGCACAAAAAAGGCTTTTTAAACAAGATGAAAGAAGGTTATGTTTACATGTTGAACAACAAGTGAAGATGTAAAGAGTTGTTTTTTTCATCAATTTGTAAGCTTGAGTTATAACAATTTCATTGTGTTGTTAAGCTCTAGGTGTATGCAAAATTTTGTTGTTCCATGGTTTTAGTCAAAATTTCATTATTTGACAACTTACATAATACAAACTTGTTTTTTGACCAAAAGAGATAGGCAAACTATGGATGAAACAAAAGTGGATTATGAAACATAAATTGGAGTAATGGAAATGGTTAGGTGCAACCAATGGCATTAGGAGAAAAATCAATGTTTTACAACTAGAAGTTTAGGTGCATAACTAAAAGTTCACAAGAAGAAATCTTGTTTTTTCTGCCTCAACACGTTATGACTATTGTTTGATTTAACTACATTTCAATTACATTTGGCCATCTTAAGTTTGTAAATGACTTATTGCACTAATTAATGGTCAATGTTTTTCATAATTGTTACATTCACTATGTTGTTCACCTATGAGTATAATTTGGAACTTTAAAAAAAAATAAAAATTGTTGATGTGGAAATTGAAATAGCCTTTAACTTTATTTACACAATGCATTATAATGGGTTAGTGGTTTTTTTTTTTTTAATTCCAACTATCAACATGGTACATGAGTTGAACCATCAAATTTTAACATGTTGAAAGCATTATTCATGAGTTGCATTTTATACTCATCATAATTTATTAAAACACATGTAACAATTTAAGACCTCACATTTATATTAAAATGAATTAGTAATTTTTTTTAAAAAAAATTCAACTATCAAAATGTGTACATGAGTTAAACCATTCACTTTTAATATGTTAAAACCATTAATAACAAGTTGCATTTTGTAATTATTAAAATATATTGAAACACATGTAACTCAATGTTTTACAATTATACTTGAATGGTTTAGTGAAATTTTCCACATTTTTTGACCTATCAACATCTTTACATGAATTGAATCCTCCACTTTGAACTTATTAAAATTCTTATTCAAATGTTGCATATTGCATTTATTAGTATATATTCAAACACACACAACAATTTAATGCCTCACATTTATACTTGAACAAGTTAATGAAAATTTCACATCTTTTGAATTATCAACATTTGCACATGAGTTGAATGATTCAATTTAAATGTATTAAATCCATTATTCACAAATTGCATTTTGCATTCATCACATTTTTAAAAAATAAATTTATAAAAGTTAAGCACTAGGTCTCACATTTATATTTGAATGGGTTAATAATGAAGTCAAATGTTTATGCATGCCAAGTCTAGAATGCATGTAGACCTCTAAATTATATATTTTTTGATATATTAAATTTTTTTATATTTATGTAAGTTAAAAAGTATGTTTTTCCCTAATTTTTAGGCATCACGGACAAGTTTATTATTACGAATTTTCGTGATGCCACACCAAAAAACCCTCCAAAAATAATCCCTAATTTTTTCCCCATATTTCTCTCTTGGTGTATGAAAAAAATTAAGCATATAAAAATGATTAATTTTTAAAATTAAAATTAAAATTTTTTCTTTAAAATATTAGTATAAATAATATAAATAATCAATATTTTCTATTTATTATTTAAACATGATTTTTTTATCTTTAAATATTTAGAAGTGATTTTTTTTTTAAATGATCAAATTTTTGTTGTTCTTCAAAATTGTACACAAAAAAATTTAACCATGTTTTGGTTATAGACCATGTATATGGAGGTATAAATTTTTCAAAATATTTTTATATTTTTGTTAAAAGTCTTAAAACCCATTATAAAAATATATCATTAAAAATTAAATTATTTTTTTGGTTTTTAAATTTAAAATCATTTGGTGATGTTGATGTCAATGGCCCTTTTTTATGTTTGCAAAATTGTGGAAATTCACCACCCAGAAAAACATTTTTTACATCATTAATATTTATTTTAATGTTTTCATAAAAAATTGGATAAGTTTTATAATTATTTCAAAGATTGAACTTAAAACTTTTCAAATAAATTTGATGTTGGAATTGCATTTAAGGTTGAAATTATTAAAATTATTTTTTATTTTTTATTCATTAGGCGTAATCTTTTTTTCTTTCAAATTTGTGATTTCAAATTTTTGACAATTTTTTTATTGTTTAAATTTTTCCTTGAATTTGCACGTTTTTTTCCAATTTTTTCCTAACAAGAATTACCAAGTTAAGAAAATTTGAAACAAAAAAAAAACATGTTGGTTGGGGAGGGGGGTTTGATCCAACTATTTTATGTTTTCACCAAATTATGTTACTTTTACTTCTCCAAATGAAATGAAGGTAAAGTTTATTTTTACATCATAAAAAAAAATTAATATTTTGTGTTTTCTTTTCAAGTTGTATAATTAATCATTTATATTAGTGTATAATTCATGTTGTTAAACAAATATGGTATTGAGAATTAAATGGCTATGTTGATTGCTTAATTAAATTTTTTGTTTGTTCCCATTTTTTCCAATTTAAAAGGGCAACAACATCAACAAAGGACATTTTTGAAAGGAAAAAAAATCAAATTTAGTCAAATTTAAAATATATATCATTAATATTTGACAATAAATTATAATAGGTAGCCATAATATAAAAGGATTTAAACAAGTTTTTAACTCCACAACTTGTCTATAACCAAATCTGGCTAAATCTTCTTATGGATGATTGCCATTTTAGCAGCATTGTAGAAATAAATTTAAAAATGTGTACCCAATGATATTGGAGAAAATAAATAATTATAATTTTTCAAAACATGGACATATTCTACATAATGGAAATAACATTGTTAAGGACTTAATAATAACATTCTTGAATTCACATTGACTTGCAAAGATTGTAGATCAATTTAAACCATTTTAAATTTTTTTCATGATGTGATATTTTTAGTGTTTCTCTCTCTCTCTCTCTCTCTCTCTCTCTCTCTCTCTCTCTCTCTCTCTCTCTCTCTCTCTCTCTCTATATATATATATATATATATATATATATATATAAACAATTTATTAAATAAGTTTCAAGATCATGTTTTCATTTGTAGCATTTTTTTTAAAAATGAAAAAAAATGCTAAAGTTTGAATTTTTTAAACAATTCCATGCCGCACATAATAAAGTTTTTTTAATTTTTTAATAATAAGGTTTTGAAATGGTTTGGTTGTTAAGATCATGGTGTGCCTCCATGAAGTCTTTGGTTCAAACCTTGATGAATGCGTCAATGTATCTTGTCTAAATGTAATATATGAACATGTGCATGATGATTAATGACATCAAAACTTTTTTAACAAAATCAAAAATAAATAAATAAATAAATAATCACAATATGTAATTTTGTCACAACGTGCCATGAAAAAAAATACAATCCATGATTCCATGATATGAAAAAAATTGAAAAAACTTATATGATGATGTGGTGTTTCATTCCATGTCATATTAACTTAGGATTTCATATATCTATGTCATAATTTTTAAATTAAAAATAATGTAGTGCAACATGTGATTATCCAAAATGATGTAAAACCATTTCATTAAAAATGTTGTAATCAATTAATCATTTTTTTATCAAACTATACAAGTTGCATATTAATCAATTTTGTTTTATTCACTAAAAACTAGTGAATTTGGGTAGTGAAAAAGGACAAGATTTCTTCTCATGATTGTAATATAGAAAATGGTTTTCTCCAAATTTGCAACCTTTGTTTTCATTCTATTAATGGATCCAAAGCAAGCAATTGATCTCTCAATTGTGCTTCCAACATGTTGTAGTTGTAAATTGAAGTAATTGCAAAGGAGATCTCCCAATTATAGCTTCCAACTTATTAGAGCTTTAGATTGAAATGATCACAACATATATCAAACTTTCATGATTAGCTATGCTATTGAACTTGAAGCTCTAGGACCCCTTCTCAATCTAGCCAAGAATTTAAACTATTTAAATTAGTTTTCAAATATTTCCCTCGTTTGCTCACAAAGGTCTTGTTGCTTTAGATGTAATTAAATGTTTACCACATAGGTTGTACCACTAAAAAAAGACCTAGTTGTTTTTTAGAAACACTAGTAGAAAATGTGTGGACAAACCATTATAACCAACCACTCAATTCAACTTTGGGTGGTCTTACCATGACACAAACCACTCATGATTTTGTTGAATGGGCAAATCCCACTAAAAATTCACCAAAGTGGTCATGTACTGAGAGGCAATGGTGATTTAGGAATCTTTTACCCAAAATGCTTTTGGGCATGGTTGAAAATTTTCCAATCCACCTAATTTTCAAACCACTTGGGTGGATTTTCCTAATGGTCATTATTGGCATTGTACGTAAGGGTTATACATACCTAATTTATTATATGTACATATCTTCTACATACCTACTCTATACCTAGCCTTGTATATATAAGTTACTTTACCTAAATACCCTACCCTACTTTGCCTATACTTTACCTATACCATACCCTTTGTACCCTACATATACCTACCCAACCTACCTATGCCTATCCTATGCCCTATTTTGATATATATACTACGTTACTTAAATATCTTACTTTACATATGTAGGTTAAGTGAACATGGGTTAAATACCCAAATACCCCACCCTACCTTTCCCTAATACCCTAGCCTACATACATAGGCTAAGTGACTTAATTTTGAATATATGTACTACATATTGTAACTTATAACTCCCATCATTTACCTAGGTATAATTAATTAACAATACCTAGGTTAAGTTAAATACCTACAATCATACCTACAATAAATTATAAGTTGGTTATCAAATTATTTACCTAAGATACATTAATTAGTGTGTAACTAAGTAATTAAATATTAATTATTGTAATACATTGTTAATGATATAAAATTAATTGGGTCAAATTATATAGAATTAGTTACAACATGCTTATAATTATTAATCAACAAAATAGATCATTATAATCATATTGATATTTTATATAATTTAAATATTAATAATATGGTTACAATTATTAGTTGCAACTATATAATTAAATATTAAATATTACTAATTGACGTACATATTTATTTACCTCCTTATCTATTTATTTATTTCATTAATGTGTATTACATAATTACTTAAGGATGGTGTTGTGTGAACTAAAATGTTGTATGTCCATATGAGAATGTTTCTCCTCCCCAAAAGTTTGTCCATATTATTTGTCATCCTTTCCAAATTATGAAAAATATAAGTGGAAACATTCTAAACATCTAAGAAATAGGAAATATTCAAAAAAAGAGGGCCACTTGGGATGAGCCAATTGAAATGGTTCAACATTAAAAGGCCAATTTCAAAATAAAATAGGATTTTCTTACCTAGATGGTTTAGGTGTAGGCTTAATATAGGCGGCCTACATTTAGGTTTAATATAGTGGCCTAACTTTAGGTGCAACTTAAGATAGGACATAATGTAGGCTCCTAGGATAGGCCTAGGTTATCTAAGCCTATTTTAAATTCCTAAACATAAGCCCAATTGCTTAGGTTTTAGGTTCCTTGACCAAGGCTAAGTTGCCTAAGCTTAAAGCTTTGGATTAAATCCTAGGCCTAAGGTATCTAGTTTTAAGCCTAGCTTAGGTTTAACCTAGGTCATTTAGGTTCTAGCCACATTGTGCCATAACCTAGATGGCTAATGTTTAAATGCCAATGCACCTAACCTACGTGGCCAATGTTTAAATGCCATGTGGCCAACCTTAAATGGCCAATGTTTAAATGGTTAATGTCTAAATGCCATGTGTTTTAGCTTGGGTGGCCAATGTCTAAGTGCCACATGGAATTTGACCAATCAAAATTATGTTTGACCAATCAAGCGGGGTTTGACTCATCACCTTAATGACCATTGCATAAAACCACCCATAGAACCATTAATGAATACACTTGTTGCATGGGCACCTTAAAAAAACCAAAAAAAAACTTGAACCAAACCACCTAATCGAGTATTCAGTGGTTTCCTTAGTCCAATGGGGACCAACCACTACCTTAAACCATTAAGCCTATTTGAAACTCACTATAATGGTACCACCACAAAATGAATGGTTTTCACAGTGGTTTAATCACATGTATTATAGTAATGAGAAATTGATCAAGACAACTTGACAAGTAACGTGAATAACCAATCCTACAAACATCAATGTATAGTAAACACATACCACCTACAACAAAAGCAAGTGGGGATAACTTTAACAAGGTTGAAAAGTCTAGTCAAAGAGGTGGCCTTACATCGAAAGGCTAAAACAAAACACCCTATGTTTAGAAAAAAACCATTACAACAAGGACAAGAAGTCCAAATGATTTGATGGAAACATCTTTATCTACAAAAACCCAAGTTTAACAACATCAATGAGATATCCTATATCATCATAAGCAAACATAGGCAAATGAGGACATCAAAGCATATCAACAAAAACCTTCAACCCACATGGAATCAATAATAAATAACCATGCTAGTGGGGCCCTTGCATCAAAAGGAAGAAAGGATATGCATAGTGGTATTTCCAACATACATGTCAATGGACTTCAAAAAACAATACAACGATTTGACAACAATTTCTGTCATCAAAATCCATGGCAAGATCCTAGCCGTGAGGGTGTTCACAAGTTGGGCAATGACATCTTATGCAATCCTTCAAGCAAGTTACAATGAAGGACAATGGTTTATTTGAAGTTCAATTTACAAAAGAACGATGACTAATAACAACCTCCAACCACTATTGACACAAATAAGGAGAATAGATTATTTATTTCTTTAGTTCAAAACCACATGTGCACATCAATGCATGATTCAAAGGAGGAGGAATAATTAAACTATTAGATTTTGATCCAAGTCATTGACCTTAGCAAAATTATGAAGACATAATCAATGTTGATAATAATTAAAAACCATATAGGCAAAGTGTTGTTCATATACAACTTTAAGTTGTATAAAACAAAGACATTCAAATTGCAAATATGAGCCTTGGTGATGCGCCTTGAAAACCTTCCCCAAATATTAATAATATTTCCTTACACAAACAAAGAGAAAGAATTCAAATTACCATTATTATACAACAATTATTCCTAACCAATGTGTAAGATGTAAAGCCATTAATCACCCAATGCACCTCCACCCATTAACTAAAGTAGCAAGTTAAATTAACAAAAAAAAAACAGAAACTTGGACCCACATGTTAAAAAAAGAACAAGGTAGGGAACAATTGAACCAAACCAAGGATATAGGAACTAAAAAAACACCTAGTTCACTAACATTTCCTAGTGAATGTCTTGATAGATCAAGACTTTCCATCTCTATAGGTTGTGTACTTCTTTCCCTTTACAACAAAACAAACAACCAAATCATCCACACCTCAATCTAAGGAGTCTACCCACAACAACAAACCTCATCACATCTTAGAAAACTTACTAGATCATAGTTCCAACAAATCAAAAGGATAAGAACAAACAATATTTCGGATTGAACAAAAGTTGCAAAATCAAATAAATCCGACCTCATTAAAAATAAAGGTGGAACAAATACTACACGTGGGAATTGATATAAAGGTTTGAAAATAGTCAATTACTTATTTGGAAACCTAGAACTTCAAGAATGGAAGGGGTAGGACATTGATTCAAGCGGGCAAGTCCACAATATAATGAGCCACACCCAACTCCTTTGTTCCTTTCAAAAGGACAAGGACTTGAAATTGGAAATTGAGATGGCATGCAACCATTGCACAAAATTTATGGTTTAATCACATATTTGTAGAATATATTTTCATAATAAATTCTAGTTTCTTTGAGTTTTACAACTTATTTTTATATTTATCCAAAAGTTATTGGAAATAAAATTGTAAATTTTGAATTTTATAATTTATTTATATGTCAATTCCGATTATGATCCAAAACCATGTAAAGTCTAATAATTATTCAATTTACATGAATATGAAACAAATCTAAAAAAAATTAGATTAATTTTGATCATTTTTATGTGACTTACTTAGGACCTCATGACTAGTTACAAGTGTTTAATTAGCCCTTTTTCACCATCAAATGTTAATATAATTTACTCATATCTTTATATGTCATTCTTGAATGTATATTACATCACACTATGTAGATTATATGAAAAAATTAAATCTTAAGTGAAGTTCAAAATTGACAAGTGTGTTATTCAAGAATGGTTACGTTTGCAAAGGCTCATTATATTGCAAATTTACTCAAGCATCACGATCACAAAAGGAGCAAAAAATTGGAACAATTAGAATTTTGGGGGGTTGGGCCTAAACCTATCACACATCAAAGATGGGAACCAAGGAAACTTGGCTAGTTCCCATCATAGTCAATGAGAACACCAAATTTGGAGTTAAAGACAAATTAACTAAAAGCAATGGGGAAGCTCACAAACCAATTAGTGGCATTCAACTATCATAGCCAAAAGGGGGAAAATTGTGGAGAATAACAACAATGTGTAATCACATTACAAATGCAATAACATTGAGCTTAAGGAAAATAAACATCAATGCAAGAAACAACCTCAAAGCTCCTAGCTAATGGAAAATTGTTCGTAATTAAAGGTATAATTAGAGGATAGGGGAGAATGGAAGTAGTTCACACCAAGGAAGGTAGACTATCTCTTATAAAGCTAAATAACTACACATGGAGTCTAACCCCATAAATATTCATGAATATTTGAAACGCCACTTTGGGTTCAATGGTGGAAATCATTAGAACAATTCTAAGTTGGCTTCCAAAGGGAAGTTATATGTTGGCCCAAAACACCCATGGTGAACTAGCAAATGGAAAAAACCCACCAAATGCAACAAAAAGAAGAGCTTGTGTTATAATTATTATGTAGGAATACAAGCTTTCAACACAGCAATTTTGTCATCCAACTTAAGGGAGGTGTTGTTTTATGGAATGCAACATTTGTTTAGTTGCAACAAAAAGGTTTAAAGGAGGAACTATAATCTTATCTTCGCCTAGAATGGTTGCCATGATCAAAGAACACAAAGTAATGGTTATGGCATATGAGGCACAATTCATCGCTTTTCAAATCCCCTTCCCCCACCCACCCCCCCCACCCCCAACAAAACCCACACAACAAACAAAAACATAAAAAAAAAAAACAAAAAAATGTTTTTGCATAGGGGGCAAAATATTCCCTTTTTTAAAACCCCCCCCCCCCCCCCCCCCCCCAAATCATAGTAGGCATAATCAACATTTGCAAATTTAATAAATTAGGACATCATGCCACCTTGTGGGCCCAAATGTTGAATTATTAGTTACCTTAAGCCAAGTGGATAATAACTAAGGACTTCAACCTTGTTGAATCTTTTGAGGATAAAAGAAAAGGTTAATTAACCACTAAGGTTAGAGAGGCATGAAAAAAACTAGTTTTCAAACTACAAAAATAAGATGCCTTACATCTAAATAAGTTTAAGCATCCTTCCAAAAATGTAAACTCATAGGACAACATGAGAGATGCCCCACTATATGATGGCTTCAAGGTTGGACACATTTTATGTCCCCTATTTAATTAAAATTTGGGAGGTAAGATAAGCATATGACCAACTATACCTTTTATTTTAAACCATTCTTGTTTTCATTGAAATCATCAAATGGGAAAAAATACAATTCTACCAATGCCCCTTTTCCAACTCTTACAAAAAAATAAAAAGGAAAATGTTTCTAAACAATTGGATGTATGTAATATCAAACTCAAACTAACTCCTACAACCAGAAAATCCCCAATGTCCTTAAGGGGATTAAACAAGAATATCATAACTTATTTTGAATTCAGAGGAAAAAATGGAAAAAAATACAAGGCTAAAATTAAGGAGTTGGAAAAAGTGAAAATATTCCTACAAAGAAATTGAATAATCAATTAGTTAAATAAAAGATTAATGCAATGTTAATCATTTCAATTTTAACATGGATGTAACCGAACATCAAGTCAATTTAGGAACAACCTAATCAAATTAATAACTTTTTGAAGGGGTAATTGTTTACCTCTATGGAAATTAAATTCAATCGCCATATAATTTTAGGGGATAAGGATGATTAGTTAGACTTGGGTCCCAATCCATATGGCAACCAAAACTTAGTTGCAAAAAATAAAATCAAACTATTAAGATGTGTCAATTGAATTTTGGTCACCGTATCAAGGATCATGATTTTCTTATAAAAAATTTACAAATCAAAATTGGTCATCACATGGACGAAGGTGTCCCTTCATGGTATTAAGGTATCCACATGGATAGCGATCAAGTCCACCTTGGTCATAGTCCAATGGTAACTAAATTCCAATTTCGGAAAGAAAAAAACCATTTTAAAGTATTTTGATTGTTGAGATGTGATGATTGAATTTTAGTTACCATTTCAACAATCAAATTTACCCAAGGTGACTAAATATAGTCACATTGGGTTAAAGCAAGATAATTTTTTTAAAAAGTTTTATTTTGATTATTCAAAATGAATTTAGTTGACACATATTTGACACATGTTTGAAATGGAAAAACATTTTAACATAAAGAAAAAATATATTTTACAATTCCTTGCTTGAATATACAATGATTTTTATGCTTGAACTTAATACAGATTTATTTCATTCAGCTTTATAATGAAAAAGTACATTGGAACACCATTTTGACCATTCAATTTGAAAAGTACATATTTATTTTTACTATCCATTTAAAAAAAAATTGTAATCAATGGATATTGAATTTAATGGAAAGACAAAATATTTCAAAATATATATATTTTGAATATACTTTCTTATACTTATGTCAAAAAATGTTTCATTTTTCAAACTCACCTTTAGTTTGTCAACTTTATATGTATATTTTATCATGCTTTCACCCCCTTGTGAACCGAAATGGGACCATGGTGTCCATAATGACTAGTATTAAGTCCACCTTGGTTGCAATCTAGTGATGACCAAAATTCAATCTAAAAAATCAGTGCATCCATCACGGTGGTGATGTGACAATTGACATACAATGGCACATCAATTCATTTTTAACAACCTTGACACAACCTAAATGTGTTTGCAAAAAGTTAAACGAAAAAAAAAACCAAGTTAAATTTCATAACAACCCAATTTATTAGGTTGGAGGATAAATGTTCAAAAAAATATAAATAAATTATTCAAAAATCAAAAGATCCATATTCATCAAATAATTATCTGTTAACCCAATTTTTTAGTATGTATATAGTAACCAATTGTACCAATTGTACCAATTGGTAACTAGTGAAGCAATAACATTTTGAGACTATTTTAGTTATTAATGGATAATAGGTCCTTAAGTTAATTAGTATATTATGTGAACTAATAACTGAACCATTACAATAATCGATGGTTCACATAATAATTTAATTTAAACCTATGACTAGTAATTCCTATTTTGATTTAAAGTTTATATACACTACCTACTGATTGTTTAAGTTGAAACAACATTATGACTTGTACAAATACGAGGATTTTTTAGGATGACAACATCTCTTTTTATTTTATTTTTACCTTTGGAGTTTTTCATTCAGAACCAATACACTTATGATTTTGAAGTTTTTATGTTTTTTTTTATTTTAGGTGTGGGAATGGATAACAATTTTTCCTTTTGTAAATAAAAAAGACAATTTATGTTTTTTTTAGCCCTTTTTTTTTCAGATTTGGAATAAAATTCACATGTTGCTAATTTTTGTAAAAAAAAATTAGAAAAAAATAAAAGGGAAATCCTATAATCCAAGGAAATAGAAAACACCCATAAAATTTGGTGATCGCGTAATGGAACATAATTGTAAACAAATCATGTTTACAATTTTTGGTTTTAGCAATGGTTTTTTAAAATATATATATTTGGATTTGTATTAGTTTTAGTAGTTTTTTAAGACTATTTGGTGTCTTGATAAGTTTTTGATTTCCTACGAAATTAGTTTGAAAAATTCTTAAAATTTGCATGTTTGTTTTTCATTTATAGAGCGACATGTTGATAAAAAAAAAGTTTGAATTAACATTTGTTTGAAAATGGTAAAAGATGTCAAAAGTAGTCATAAGGGGCTTAGAAGGCAATTATAATTAGGAGCACCACAACAACCTATTCATGAGGTGATTTAGCCATAAGGACAACCAAGTTTTCAAGCCGAAGGAATTCAACTAGTTGATGCTCCTAGCAATGAGCCTCAACAATTGGTTATGACATATTTACTTCTTCATCAAATATCAATAGAACATAAGGAAAGAAAGGAATCACAGGTACCTGCAATCAGTCAATTTTTGACACCCTAATAGTTGTCCCAACAATGAAGGTTGAATGCATAACCAATTGGTCAAAACATTGCACCTATTCAACATGCTGATGAAGTAACCTTTCTAGGACAAAGATGGTAATCTATAACATCCGATTATCACATTCCCAAAGCTATTGTACCAACCCAATTAACACCGATTGTTGGGTATTATGCATCCAAACCAATTCTTGTTTTGAATCCAACGATAACTCAAATTCAGAATTAGAGTGCAATCAACTTTTAAACCATATTTTAAAGATCACCATTGATCAAGTGCTAATAGCTCAACAATTTGGAGTAAATGTTAAAGGAATGGTTGATGCAACAAATGCATTAATCAAAGAAGCACAAGTTGCACTAAAAAACATAGCTAGATCAAATGCATTTATCAATAAGGAACAATGGAATGTGATTGGATGAAGGAAGAATACCATGTTAAGTTTGCAGTAATTATGTATATTATTTACTAGCGAAAGAGGTTAGCTTACTTTAGCAACCAAATAACCATTACCTTTAATTTAGTAAATAAGGGAAAGAAGGTCAATTGTTGCTCCATTATGTTGACACAAATGTTTAAAGTTGACTCAATGGATAGAACACCAAAAATCAATTATAGCAAGACTAGCAGCACTTGACACGAAGGTAGCCACCTATTATTCAGGATCAATGATAGATGTTTGCTTAAAACATTGGTTTCCAATCACATATGCAGATACACTTGTTGATTCTCAAAAATTATAATTGGTTCAAGAGAAAGAAAAAAAGAAGATCCCTAGTGAGGAGTCTAGAGAAGCCTTTCTTGAGGTTGTCACTAAATAATGGTTTATTAATGAACATCACTTGGTTTGTTCCACCAACATATCACCATGATTGATTCGTCAATCCCAAAGGTTGAAAATTCGTATTAAGCCATCAACATCTAGGGACCGGTTGAATCTAGAGCCAACCAATTCTCCACCAAAAAATAAACCACACACCCATTAGTGGGTGTTGATCATGGAGGGAGGAGACAAGGAGATGGATGTCCAAGTATATGTGATTTGTATGTTTTTAAAAAAACATATGTGTATATTTATTTATAAATATACGCATATATGTTTATGTACATATGCACTTGTGCAAACCACACAAACTTTTTTTAGCACAAATGGGCAAATTTTTTTTGAATTTAACATGTTTAATCGAAAAATTGTTAAATATCCAAACTTTGATATACATTTTTTATCAAAAATTATTTGAATGAAATAAATAAATGTATGATCTTGAGCTTTATGCAAAGACTTATTTTAAAAACAATTATACCAAAGTGTCAAAAAATGCTATTGAATGTATTATATTTTGAACAAATGAAACATAATATTTTTAAACCATTGTTTTCACTATTAAAAATTGGCCAAAATGTAACCACTCTATTTGTGAATACATGTGACTAATAGTCATTTGTGACTACTTTTGAACATTTTGCAACTATTTATTGTGTTGGTCATGTTTATGATTACATTACAATTAGTTTATGACTATTGTGGTTTTCATCTTCCCATGTGAACAACATTTAATTTGATTTTCATCAAAGAATAAGAACTTATGACCCATTAGTTAGAAATGTGACCAATTTAGTCACGGCCCTATGAGTATGCAAAGGTGTATTTTGTGTATTTTAAAGACCATGTAATTGGGTATATTTGAATTTACAAATGTTTATGAACTGCCATATTACATGTGTATTCAAGGATTATTATTAGCATTAAATGGCCTCAAAATTATAAATACATTATGTGTATATTTTGAATATAATAAAGTTCAATGTAAATTTCTTATTAAATATATTGCAACCATACTACAAGTTTATACAAGCGATGTTATTATACTTTAAAAAATTATTACAAATGCCATGTATTATTATTATATTAATTAATTAATTAATTAATTAATTAACTTTGTATTAAAAAATAGTTGGTTAAAAATAAACACTAATAATATTTTATTACATAATGATGATGATGATATAGTATGATTGATATATGTGTGTGTATGTGTATATATACTCAAATTAAAACCATTATGTGTATTGAAATTATTTCTATTTATTATTTTGATTGAATAATGATATTCATAGTTTTACAAAAGTTATAAGTTTTGACATAATAATGAATTAGCTAACCTAGGCTCCTTCCAAGTTACATTATTATTATTATTATAAGTGATAAATTATTAAAACTTACAACATTATAATAATTATTCAAATAATTAATATATAGTTTTAAAATTTTAATTAAAATTTATCATTAATAGTTAGTAATTACTAATTAGTCAATAACTATAATAAATGACTGAAATATTTTATTTTTATTTTTTATAATAATTATTGTAATATTTTGTTAGGAAATCTAGTAAATTAGTATATTAAATATATAAATGATTTTCAAAAGACAAAAAATATTTTAAAATAAAATTTTGTTAATATAAATACTAAATATGTATTTTAATAGTTGATAAATAGATATAACAAGTGAAATAATAATATGATTGATAAAAATACAATAATTAGGCTTGGCTACCAACTAGCTACAATAATAATTCAATTAATGTTATGATTATTGTTAAATAATGGCAATAAATATAATAAAGTAATTAGCCTAACCTAGGTTTAACTACTAATTACATTTTTAAGAAATAAAAATAAAAAATTAATTTAAATAATTAATTAATATAATTTTCAGTTATTAATTTATTTATAAGCTATTAATTATTACTTTATTCAAATTTAGGTATTTATCCTATTAACCAATTATTAGTTAATTAAATTAGTTAAAATTTCAATATGGTTAATATTGAATTTAAAAAAATATTATTATTTATTTAACCAATAGATGTAGTAATATATAGTACTAAATTATAATATAATATAATAATTTTATAATAATGGAAGTAAAAATTATTGATGATGATTATTATAAATAATTAGGTAGTTTGCTTGTTAAATAATTAGTTAACTAGTTGGTTAGTTAGTTAGTTAATTAGTCACTTACCGTATGAATAATGTAATTTACAAAAATTAGAATGAAGATAAGAATAAGCTATAAACCTTTTAGTCACAAGTAGTTATACAACAAAAAATTTGTAGTCATAAATTATTTGCAATTAAAAAATTTATCCCAAATGTTTTGTTTTCATTCACATTTTGAAAAGTATAGAAGCGAAGTGGTTTGTTTTACATTCTCATATTAAAAAGGTAGACACATGAGATGAACCATCAAAAAGGCTTAACCCAAAATAAAATATAAATATTCAAGTATCTATGCCTAAGTTACCTACTTGCCTAACCTACCTACCTAAGCAAGTATTTAGCCTAAGTAGATAATGAGGTCCTATAACATATTTTGGTCATATAGCATATTAGTTTTTTTTGGATGAATTGGGGAAAAAATAATTTGAAAACTCTAATTCCAATCTTAAAACCAATGCCAACATCAAATGATTTTATTTGAAAAATTGAAACTATAATAAAATTAAGAAATAATTTAAATTTTAAGAATAATTATTAATGATGTAACATAAACAATCATCCATTAAAATTAAAATTTCAAATTAAAATTATAAAAAAATATTTATGACTATTTTTATTAAAATGGGAACATTTAAAAATAAACATAAATAAATAAATAAGATATAATTTTAAAATAATAAAAAAATGTATTGTGAAAGTTTTGATTTATTGTCACATGTAATGACAAATTTAATTCAACATTTCCTCATAATAATGCTTAAGGTTTATTTAATATGCACAAACTTATGTAGACCTCCACCTTGATGATATACGATCATTGAAAAACTTTCATTGAAAATACGTTATATGTTTTTTAATAATACGTTCATGCTTTTATGTAATAAAAATAAACTAATACAAATATTTGTGCAAAATAATTACAAACATTTGTAAAGCAAGGAAATTTTAATTGTATTAGAAGGATTTATCGAAAAATGAATTTTTTATGATTATATTTTCAATTGTATAAGTCATTACATAAATATAAAAAATTTACATTTATGTTTTTTCATTGTCATATAATTACATAATTATGTAATTTCACATTTTTATAATTTCACAAATTAAAAAAAATTAAAATGTAAAAATTTGCATTACATTATCTTAATTATAAATATTCAAATTTGGGTCATAAATTCAAATTTACTTGTTAATTTTTTTGATTTGGGGCATAAATTTAAACACATGTTTTAAATAATTACATATAAGTTTATCATTTCATTAATTTGAAATATTGAAAATTTTGACCTAGGCAATAAATTTAATACAATGGGGAGAAATGTTAAGTTGCAAGTTGTTGCATTTAAAACACACATATATTTTTATGGGTGCAAAATATATCATATTGATAACAATAACAACTTTTTATGTGTGAATAGATACACATATAATGTAATGGAATTATTAGTGTACAAGACATGGAGAAAGCCATTCAAACATTTATGTGATTTGGGAACAAGTTTTAATCACCTTTTGGAATCATCAAAAAAGAAATTGGGATAGTGATTTCCATATTTTAGTGAACAACATAGTGCACATTGTGATCTTGCTCATTTCTCTTGAACATTAGTGCAAAGTTCTTTTATCTACCCATGGAAATGTGAAATTGATCAAATTATAATAAAATTGAACATCTAATTTGCATGGGATGAGATTCAAAAAACAAGATTTCAAGTTGAGAAACCAAAAAAATAAAAAACTCAAAACCTAATCATGCTTGCATCACACCTTGTTGAGCTTGAGGAGGAAGAAGACAAAAATAAAATAGGAAAAAATTGGAAGACAAAAGAAGAAAAGAAAAACACTTGAAACTCAATATAGGAAAAAAAAAAGACCCATTAACACCCTAGTAAGCTTGAAAAAAAGAAAGAACACAAAGGAACACAACAATACTAAGAATAATAATGATAATAATAAGAATAAACACATGAGGCCCAAGAAGAAATAAAAATAAAAAACACTAAACCCCATTGGGTGACTTACTTACAAGCTTTTAATAACATTCCCACCACCAAGCTTAAACACCTAGCTCTTTTGATTACAGGGTAAAAAAAACCACACTCACCCTTGCCCCATTCCTCACAATGCCCTTTCAAAACACTAAATAAATAAATAAAAGCACACAAACTACCAAACATATAAGTCCACACACAAACAAAAGAAACACAACTTGCACAAATGTGATTGCCACCTCAAGCTTCATGCACAACCACCCACAAGAAAAAAATCCACTACCACCCTTCCCTCCAAATGAACCATAGACCTAAATGAATCATGTAAGGTGAATGAAAGCAAAAAAATGATGCAAACTGCCTTGGTGTGAACAATATCATTTAAGCTAATGCCATATCACCAATGCTTGGTGTAATAGTCCTTCTTTTTATGACAAAGATTTAATGCACAAAACAATTTTTTTTAATACAATTTTATTTTAACATCATAAATTATTCCATTTAATACAAAGCCACAATTGAAAACATACATTAACCTAAGTAAATGCATCTTGATTTTATGCACAACTAAAACATCATTAAAGTTGGTTAATTCCTAATTGTAATCATAAAGTTTGTTCAACAAAGTTATCATCACTTGACATCAATAAGATGTTCATCACACTATGTGTAATATGGAATAAATGGACTCATTTTTATTGAGATAACAATATGGTGATCATTTTATGTCGAAGGTAATCATTTTTATACCACTAATATAATATGGTTACCATGTGGAATGCTTACCATTTTAGAAAAATGTAACATTTCAAATGATGTATGTTCAATTTTTGAAAGATTAATTAGGTAGTTTTTAATTTACAAACATAATTCATAATTATTTAAACCATGCTCATTACTTGTTCCTTTAAGGTAATTTACATACTTTGCTCATTAAAAAAGTAGCTTTAACTATTTCATTAGTGATCAAACACAAAAAAAATTACAAATATTTTTCCAAACTACATTAATAAATTCATGATGCATTATTTATTGTTTAATCATGTGATGACATGTTTGTGATGTTTTGCATATCCATTGGTTAATAACAAGATTTGTTAATATTCCATGATGCATTATTTATTGCTTAATTGTCTGATGACTTATTTGTGATGTTTTGCATGTCCATGGTTAATAACAAGATTATTTGGAAAATTTCATTTAGAATATGACACCATAAAAATGGAGGATTTCACATGAGGTTTTAACCATCACAAACCAATGTTAAAAGGAATAGTAAAAAAGGTAAAATGAATTCATTGGAATCACATTTACCCATTTTCAAAATAAAAACTACCTAGCCAAAATGAGTGACTTGAGAACTATTATCGGTTTTGAAATGTTTTCTAGTACTCCTTGATTGACCTCCTTGTAATCTCATTATTTGCATAATAAATATGACTCAAGTTTTGATATAAACATGATTAATATAAAAAGTGAGTGATTAAGCCTACAATTCATACTTAAATACCAAAACCAACAACTTATCTTTCTAGATATTATAAGCCAAAACAATCCCTTGGCCTTTCACCATTTTTGCTCCAATTTTAGACAAAATGGCTTTTCAAAGGTATGTTTGAATTCATAAACTCTTAAGGATATAAGAATGCCCATGAAATAAAAATTTCCACAAATGTAACAACTTGTGTGTTTTCATGTTGAATTATGTAGTTTTTTACCTTAATTTTGTTCTCTTTAAACCTTTCAATTCACTTCTTCCATTTTGCTTGTATCCATGAGCTCTTTCAACCCCATCAATAAATTTATGGATTTCAAAATATGCCCCACAAAAAGAGATATTAAATCTTCAACTTTATTATTCCAAAGCAAAAAGAAAGGATGACCATGCTTCCAAAGTGTGTGTTGACCCATTCAAAAGCCACAAACATTTGAAGTTCTAAAACAACATTGGTATTCTTACATTTGTGTTTGTGTACGTTCCTAACCTCATTCAAGAATTTAATTTGAAAATATCACATCTATATTCATTATAGTTTATTTTATTTCATGTCTATTTTTGTTAACTGAAAAAATTGAAGCTAATGGGATAGTTAATCATCAAATTTTGTTATTTGAAATGCAAATGAAATTGAATTTGGGTTTTGAAAAAGAGTTATGAACATATTTACAATTTCAAAATGCAAACTTAGTATCATTTGCAAAATTTATATCCACATTTTTCATTTTGCATCTTCGTTCACATACATTCAACATTTGATTATTTATTTTTAAAACTAGTTTCAATTGCAAAGCTAGATGCACATATTTTTTCTCATCTCCACATCTCTTCAAAACCTTATTATCAAATCTAATTCACTTGTTACCTATACACACACATTTATAAATATTGTGTCTAATGTACATTAAAACATTGCTTTAGTTTCACAAGCAAACCTCGATCCATCTTTCACCATTTTTGGGCTTCCATGTGCATTGAGAACTTTGAGATTTAATCTATTATTTTGAATTTTCTATATGAGATCCACATTTTTAATTTGTTCATCATGTGCATTATTATGCTTGCCTTTGGATTTATTTTGAGCAAAAAACTATATTCATGCACTTCTTTTTCATTTGTGAGGAAAAACAATCATGCTTAAGATCTAGATTTCAAAGCTTAATTAAATCTTCATATATTTGCTTCAATTCACAATTACACTCAAGATCAACCTTAAATTTAATTTTCACTTGAAAATCAAAAGTCTTGTTGCTCCTAACTGTACAACTACTATAATTAGTCTCGAACCTTGTGCAGTAAATGCCGAGTATCAGCATTTCATACCGAGGCTTATTAAAATGTCTTTACTTTGTGGATACCACTGAAAGAGGGGATAGGGGGTGAAAGGAGGCCCAAAGTCACTGTGAAGAGAAGGTTACTTTTACGGATAACTCTAATGTCTTAAACAAATTTTTTACCCTATGTTCTTGAACTTGCTTTAGATTTTCTTAATACTTGTCATCATGAGAATGCCTTCCTTAATACAATTGATAGTTTCCATTCTATTTTGTTGAAATTTTAACAGGTTGTTTGAAATTTCATGTGTTCTTGTTTGCAATGCCACTTGCACATGTAATCGTTTCTCTCCACTTTGAAAGGTGCCATAGTTTTGTAAATATTTTCATTTGTCCTTACTTCATGAATGGGTAAATGTTGGTCATTTACCTTTTATCTCATTAATTTTTTTGCAAAGCTTAGATACCCTTACTCAGTTTGGAATTTTTAAAACCCTATATATCTTGACCTGGCAGCCTTGTTTTTAGAAATTGATATTTATCCTTACCCAGCTGATATGTTAAAATGAATATACTCAACACCTTGTTCAAATGACACCTAAAGTAAAATTGGCTTTTCCAGCCATCTAACTTATGCACTGGTTTGATGGGTATCAAACGCTTATTAAAACAATGGCTGAAAAAGATAAATTTGGATTTTCCTGAACCGAAACTTAATAACAAAAATTATAGTTGAATCCTTCAACTTCTTGCACACTTTTGAAATGTGGTCCCTAAGTTTGAACTATAGGATTGCAGGGGTTTTGTATGCACGAAAAGTAAGTTACATGTGAAAACTCTAAAACTTAGAGGTAGATTTGTAATGGTTTTCTCAAAAAGAAACTTATGAGGGGGGTTTCTTTTTTGTAAAGTCACCCCTGTCCTCACCTTGGGTCTCTTTTCACCCTCAAACCCCTCTTTCAGTTGGTATGCACAAAGTAAGGAAATTTTATTAAATATGAGTATGAAATGTTGAAACTTAGCATTTAACGCACAACGTTCAAGACTATTTATAGTGGGTACCCCTGTACAGGTAGGAGCAGTGAAAATATTCGTAGCACAATGGAGGCGCTGGGGAGGAAAAAAGAAAGATGGGGGTAAAAACAGGATGAAACACAGTTTATCACCCACAACAAAATGATGCTTTTCTGCGTTTCACCCCCTTGAATGCTATAAAAATAAAATTATATATATATATATATATATATATATATATATATATATATATATTTATTTCTCCAGGTTTTCTTTTTAACCTCACCCGGTTTATGACCAAACCCAGGGTTTGAACTCAGAGACCCTGATTTAAGCGTAGTGAAAGCAGTTGGCCACGGGCTTTACTGGAACATATGAGCTCATGGGGGGCCCCTTATTCTGATAAAGCCCCTGACCTCGAGCTTCACCTACCACATCACGACGTGTAAGGCCCACTAGCTGGACTTACAAGGCCGGACTTGGCTACTACCCCGTACAATGCCCCTTCCCTTATTCAGCAAGGATGCTCCCCCACCTTGGGGCCTTGTCCTAGATCCCTTCTTTGCAGAATGTCCCTGCCTTGGGGTGCTTTATTCATTACTAACACACATCAAGGTCTGGGGTGACAGATTATGTCATCTTCTTGATCACATTATACAACGTAATCTTTTGATGATGATCAAACACACGTAATAGTAACTGGAATGTGTTTATTGGATATATATGTGTGTGTGTGTGTTTGTGTGTGTATTTTTCCGTGTCATTGAATTTACTACATTAGAACTTAATATCATGGAATGGTCTCGCCCTTCCTCATTATGTTGGGTGTGTTGCGTATCTTGCCTGAAAAGACTTGCTGGTGCACGTTACCCAATGTAATGGGCAGGCACTTAACCATGATCTTGGCCATAATGTTGGGTAAAATGCCAGGCAAGCTAGGTGACGTAACCCAACATAATGAGCACGGGCTTGACCATTCTGTAACCTTAGTTACATTACACCCCTGCACATACCAATAATTTCTGCCCCACAATTGCGTGTAAGGCCTGTTTTATATTCTATTGACCCTATTCAGCCCGAATGATTATATTGGTGGACCCAAAACCTCAAGTCTTGGACGTCACCCAAGACAAAACTCGGGGCCAGAACCCTTATTTCAACCAGGCCTAAGTACCTATTTGGAACTAGGCCTTAAACATTTTGGAACATGGTTGGTTTGTTCAAATTTTATATAGAATCCATCAAGTTTTTAGATGTTTTAAAATTTTGATTTTCTTTTAAAAAAAGGGCAACTCAAAAAACTCAAAAATCACTAAATTTCTCACCATTTTGAAAAACACACAAATTGCCACACCAAAACCCAAAAAAAAAACCTTTTGAGGTTAGTAAATAGGTAGGTTTTTTTCATTTATTAATTTATTTATTTTATTTTTCTTATTTTTTACATCCATCTCAATTACTTACCGGTACACCTAATATATCCGAAACCGAATAGGGTGTACCTAGCCTGGTTTGGCAGCAAGGTGCCTAGGGTCCTAATTATTTTATTTTAT
>Ga0116231_10002641_pt1 | contig 37461 bp, 15 predicted proteins | sample S1TSphgellanicum_2_FD_89695 | JGI IMG/M metagenome (GOLD analysis project Ga0116231, IMG submission 89695) | Host-associated microbial communities from peat moss isolated from Minnesota, USA - S1T2_Fd - Sphagnum magellanicum MG | ecosystem: Host-associated > Plants > Peat moss > Unclassified...
AATTTCAAAAAAAAAAAAAGAAAAAAAAAGCCCAACCCAACTCTTTCAGTTGTTGAGAAAGAGATAGGATGAGTGTACCTAAGTCCAAAAACCCCAAAATAGAAAAAATAAAAATAAAAATAAATTTACAACACTAATATATATTATTCTCCACCGTGCCACATCTGTATTCCACTCTTTCTCCACTCCGTCGGAGTAAACAGACCATGACGAGACAAATGGATGACCGGACGAATAGACAGATGGATGAAATGATGCTTCATGCCGTCCTTTACTATATGTAATTTTATATAGGCGTGCTTGAAGAATGCCTGTTTCTCACCCAAGGTGCATTCTATAGTGCATCCAATGCATAGGCCTTGCCTTAAAGGCATGGTCCAATAGAATTACTCAACTACCCACAACACCTAGTGGATGAGAAGTGAGTCACAATGTTGAGTCATGAACATGTTAGCCAAGCTGAGTAATCAACTAGATGGATCAGATTGGCTTCACCCCTGTCCACACTCTCCTTCCTTTATAATCCTTCACAAGCTTAATCCAAGGTTCTTTGCTGATGTGAGAGTTTTGATCTGCTCGTCTATTTTGAGGTGAATTGATCACACACACAAAATGAACAGTCCAGTATGCAAATGGCTGTTCATACAACATATATCCCTGCAATTTAGAAACATGAATGAATGATTTTTATTTTTAAAAAGGCGAAAATAATTGTTTGTTCTTCTAAGCCAGGGTTTTTTTTAAGGATTTTGTGACGTACCCAAAGTGATGATCATCGAAAAAAACAATTTAGCCAAATCTGGCTAAATACTAGATATGAAAGTAGGAATAAAACAGAATCCTTCTATATTCTTGTCTACCTACTGGAACTTATCATAAAAATTTAGCAATTTGGTTTTTTTTCTCTTCAAAATCTGGCAAATTTTTGTAAATTTTTTCATGAAAAATTTGTTATATAAATTGAAATCTTATTTTTCAGGTTGAAAGTTTGCAAAATTTTGCCTAAAAGAAAACATTGCTTTAAGCAGGAAAATGGGTGGCCCTAGAAGTTCTTCCCTGATTTGAGGAGCCCTAGGAGAATGGATTGGGAAAACATGAACCACTAGGGTGGGAGGAGGCCTATGGATATGACCTAGGCTAGCAATTTCTACTTGTTCATTACATACTAAATTAATTCTTAAAATATATAATATGATTTATGCCAGCTAGCGTAAGTGTGTAAACATTGCATGTGTACCTAATAGTTTAATTTTGTGCCAAACTTCAGTGGCTTGGTCTGTTGTGCTGGGCTTGTCACCAGTCTCCTAATTAAGACATGATTGGCACAAAATGTTTTAATCTTACAAGATCAATTTGACCATAACTTGAAAACTAATTGTTTTTTAAAAAGAATCCTCTTCTTTTTACATATTAAAACGAGTGAAATAGAAAAAACTAACCAAACCTAATAAGCAAATCAAGAAAATTCTACCTATTCTTGAAATAGGAGAAAACTTCAAAGAATGATAGAAGAAAAAGTAGAAGTAGGAAAAGAGCCTGAAGTAGGAAAAGAGCCTTTGGTAGGAACTTGAGGTCTCCCTATTAAAAAACTCTAATTCTTGAAATCTTTGAATTAGATCAAACTCTAACAATGCAAAAAAGTTTCAAGGTTTGTAATTTAACTCCATGCTTGCATAACTTTATCTCTTGCACCCAGTATGATCACATCTCCCATGCAAATTGCAAAGAGGAAATCAGTTCAAATGTCATGGGAATAAAAATTGAAAGATAGAAAGCACAAAAAAAACTCTCAAGGTATATAGTTTAGTTTGTGTGATGAGAGAAAAGCTCTTGCAACAAACAATTGGCAAAGACAAAACACCAAAACACAAATCACAAAACAAACACAATAATAATGTTTTATAGCACAATAAACCACACCAAATCGGACTAGATGCAACTCCCAACACTCATTGTTTGATTGCAAATGCCTCAACTTGTGTTCTTACTCCCCTTTGAAGCAAAACAATGTCAAGAACTTCAAGTCTTGGCATCTTGATTAAACTTCAAATGTGGACATGCAATGTTGCTCAAGTTTCCAGAAACTTTTGAAACCTCAAAAAGCCTCTTCAATTATAAGGGCAAAGATAGTTACTTCTCTGAAACATAGGTTCAAGGTTATATATTCTAACCAAAAGTTTACAAAATCATGAGGTAATATTATGCAATTATACACAATATTATGATTTTCCTCAATATCCTATGAACTTTGATGGTCTTTCTACAAACAACTTAATTATACCCCCTTAAAAAAATAGAAAAACTAAGATCATCTCGTAAAATAAAGTTTATACAATCTAAATGGAAATTTACAAAATCATGAAGTAATATTATGCAATTTTACACACTATAATGGTATTCCTTAGTATTCAATGCACAAAATTTGATGAGGTTTTTACAAATGACTAAAAATAAACTTACCACTTAAAGAAAAATTTAAGTTTAGAATCATCTTTGTCAATGTAAGAAAATTGTGACTTTTTACAAAGCACTTAATTTAGGTCACTTAAGAACAACAATTATTTTGTGACAAATTTTTTCCATTTTGTTATAAGAAAAAGTACTAAGCAACGTGGTCAAAGGAACATTTTGGAAATTTCCAAAAAAGTCACTACATTTTGAGGAAGTTATGAAATTGCCAAGATTTGAAAAACTCGGGCAAATGCATAACTTTCTTCATTTGAAATTGCCATATTTAGCTAATAGTTTATAATGTTTCACCAACACATAATAAGATTCCTAGATTTTATAATTTATAATTTGTTATGAAACTTGATTTGGCTAAAATTCTCTTGTGGTTCAACTTATTAGTTTAAAATGATTTTCCTTCATATAGAATAAAACAAAATTGATCAATGTCAAACTTTAATGACAAGTTTTTTTTCTCATCCTTCTCCCCAAGATGACTACTCTTCAACTCATAAATGTTTCATTGGAACATTGTCCATGGGCATGTAAACAAATATTCATGTGTTGCACATGCTCACAACACTTTATCCCTCTCCCTAATCTCTTTCAACAACATTTTAATTTTTCATCTATCTTCATTTTTTGTGGAGAACTTCAAATTATATTAGGATCTTGAACTTTGTTTTGACTATTTTGAATTGACATTGCATTGTATGCCCCATTTGTTTATCAATGATCCTTTTGACACAAAATTCAATTTAAAAAATTAAAAAAAAAAAGATTATGCAAATGATTTTTCACAATTTTTTTTATTTTATTCACATATTCCACAATGTTCCAATCAATGTTGTATTGTGCATGTTTTCAGAACCATTCTTTTTTTAATCATGGCAAACCCTTTGGTGGGGTTTGTCTAATTGTTATAGGGCATTTCATTTTTTAAGTTTTTTTTTCCACAAGTACCTTCTAAGTAGGTATTTTTTATATATGAAATGTTCCAAAGTGGAAAAACTATTATGCTTTATAATGTGCTTTACTTTAACACACAAAAAATGACTTTGTGTGTAGGGCAATGTTAAAAAATTGGGGCATTAAACCTTGTAAATACTAAGAGCAAGTCTTCCTTTTCTTTACCATTTGTTGAATTCCTTTATCAAATGAATTGTTGACAATAAAAACATAGACCATTATAAAAAAATTGCGTCCATAGAGATTGCATTAATTTACAACTACATGTCCATACCAACTACATTACAATTACATGTCCAGACCAATTAAATTACAACTAGGTTTTAACATTGGAAAATGATCAGTTACAGATGAGTTTTAGGGAAGTTCTAAGGGTATGGATTGTTTTGAACAAATTTTGATGAGCCATACAATTTTGGTCATTGTGCATTGACTTTGTGTTTCAATTGCTTTATAGTTGTAATATGCAACTCATGCATCCAAATGCAATGATGTGAATTGCATGGTCCTTCCCCATATGAACACATCCAATGTGGCAAATGCTAATTGGCATGGACGTTGTCATGCCATATGCATGGTCTCTGTGATAACCCCATGTGCAATTGCCTTGCAATTTTAATGGGATTGCATTGTAATTAAATATAAATTATAATTTCTAACTAGTTGGTTTTTGACTCATGCCACCAAGTAGCATGGCTACAATCCCTGATTCCAACATGATTAAATGCCAACTATATACATCAATGTTTTATCCACTAGCCACCTACATAATAACTTGGCAACATAATGGAATTTAAACATGAATGTAAATTGTCATTCATTAGTACAAATTGACCAAAATGTTAGCACTCTATTTGCGACTACCTTTCAACATTTTTGTAACTATTTCTTATGTTAGTCATATTTGTGATTACATTACAATTAATTTGCAACTATTGTGATTTTCATCCAAGAAGAACAACTTGTGTCCCATTAGTTGCAAATGTGACTAATTTAGTCATAGCCCTATGAGTATACAAAAGTGTATTTTGTGTATTTTAAAAGGTATAGTTGGGTATATTAGGATTTACAAATGTATATTTTGAATGTAAATGAATGGCCATATTACATGTGTATTCAAGGATTATAATTAGCGTTAAATGGCCTTCATATTACGGTTACACTAGTTATATATTTTGAATATATTAAAGTTCTATGTAAGATATTTATTAAATATATTGTGCCAAAATTACAAGATTATCCAAGCTATTTTATTATACTTCTTAAAATTATTACAAATGACATAATAATATATATAATGATAAAATAACTAACTTGCGCTAGTTACAAATTATGTTATTATTATTATTATTATAAGTAAAAAATTAGAACATTATAATAATCAATGAAATATATATATTAAAATTATTCTATTACTATTAGGTTTATAATCATTACTATAATAATTAGTAAGGAAATCTAATAAATTATTATATAAATGCAAAAATTACTTAAATTTTTCATTAAAAAAATAAATTTATTATGAATGGTATTTATGATAATAGTTCATAAATAGTTTTAACAAATGGAATAATAATATGAATAATAAAAATAAAATAGTTAGTCTTGCCTACCAACTAGCTACAATAATAATTCAATTTAATGTTATTTTTATTTTTAAATATCTATATTTATATTTATTATTAGGTATAAGAATGAAAAAAATAATACAAATAATATAATAAAGTAGTTAGCCTAGGTTAGTTACTAATTATATTATTGCAGTTTTAAAAATTAGTAATTAATTAGTCAATTTTTCAATCATTAAATTTGTTATGAACTATTAATTAATAACTTATTAATAATAAGTTAGTTATTTCAATAATAGTCAATGACTAGTTAGTTAAATTAGTTAATTGGTCATTATAGGTAATATCTAATATAAAAAAAGATATTTATTAATTTTAATTAGCTAATATATTGATTAATATTTAATAATTTAATAAATTCGTTAATTATGTAATTATATAGTTAAATTTCTTTCAATTATTATTGTAAATAATTAATTAGTTTCTAGTTTTTTAAAGTAATTAATTACCATGTTAATTAATTAATTATATAGTTTATTCGTTAATTAATTAATTAATATTATTAATTAGTTAATTTATTAGTTAGCTAGTTAATTAATCACTTACATACTTAATTATATAATTTACAAAAATTAAAATGAAAATAAAAACATGGGATAAACTTTTTAGTTGCAAGTAGTTTGTGACTAAACATTTTTAATCGCAAACTATTTATAACTAAAAAGTTTATCTCATATGTTTTGTCTTTCATTCTCATTTTGAAAAACATATAAATGAGGTGTTTTGTCTTACATTTTCATATTAAAAACATGGGCATGTGGGATGAGCCAATAAAAAAGGTTTAACCCAATATAATAAATATTCATGTATTTACACCTAACTTACGTACCTCCTTAACCCACTTATCTACCTACCTAAGTAGGTATTTAGCCTAAATAGGTAAATAGGTCATATTCAACTAGGTGTGCAACTTATGTAAATGGGGTGTAGATCTTACCTACCTATTTATCTACCTACGTAGGTAGGTAAGCATAGGTAGGTAGGTACCTACTTACCTTATTCAACTTACATACATAAATATTGATTTAAATTTATTTTGGACAAATGAAATTAATATGCCACATGGCAAATTTCTATTGCACCATGTGTCATAATTTGTAACCATCCAAGCATACAAAGTATATGTGTTAGATTATTTCAAATGTATACTTCAAATATTTGAAATTATTAAATGTTTGGACATGTGACAACACATCATTTGCTCCCATTGTTCACCAAAAAAATCACATCCTAGTCACAAACAACAATATGTATATGGCTAATCAAAGGATAGAAGTGTATTTAGTTGACTTTTTCTTTCATCCAAAATTCCTTGTCATTTACAACTACTATCACATCTGACTTGTCTAATGCGACTATTAAGATTTTAGTTGTAATGTCACTTGTGATTAGAAATTAGTCATAGGGATCATTTGCAAAATGACCATTTTCTACTAGTGAATGTAAAATTCAAGTACATAGTTTAAAATGCCCTTAGTCTACTTCAATGTCTTTTACTCCTCTTTGAATTGTCATCCATAAGAGTTGATTCCTTTGCCAATAAATTTTTAACCCATACAAGATTTAAGCTTTGGGGTTTATGTGGCAATGTGAAGGAGTTATTTAACCTTGGTGCATCATCAGCTGTGTAGACATTGTCACATCATTGATGTGGTTTTTACGATGACCCCATGTGCAACTATCTTACATTTGTAAAAAAACTAATTACAATTAAAATCAACTAATTTGTGATTGGGTTTGGATTTTTCAATTCAATCTCAAGGCAATAATAAGTTGAACATCATCCTAAGGATTCATCCATTTCTACTTGTTCTAAAAATCTTATTTTTTACTTATAAAAAATAGTCATAAAACACACTTTTAATCACCTAAGACAAGTAAAAAAATGGGGTTTTTCTACTAATGCACCCTTTGGTTATAAACCAACACCATGATATAATGAATTCCAACAATTACAATTGAAAAATGTGTTAAATTTAATCAATATTAGGTATATTGAATTAACAATTGCAATATGATGACCTCTTATAATCATAAAATCAAACTTATATATTCATTTAATTGAATAACACCACTAGAAAATAACCCACAAAATGGCAAGCTAGTGGCATTATTACCAATTTTTGCACAATGATATCTCAAATCCTTTATAATTGCACAATAATAACATGATTGGAATAACATAATCCCACATGTGAAGCTTTCCAAGGTCACAAAATGATGTTTACACCACTATTAGTAGTTGCATCATAATATTCAAATCAATTATCATACAACTATTTTAGACCCAATAACCAAACTTTTAATTGTGAAACAACATTTAATTATGAAAAATGTAGGAATGGAAAAATACTAAAAAACAAACATGTTAGTTATTAATTAGTTGCCTATTAGTTGCCAAAATCTTTACATTAGTTGCAAGGTTGTTCCATGTTAGTTGAATTATTTTCATCCATGTTGGATAAATGAAAATTAGTGAACTTATCATTTGCCACAATGTTTGTTTTCCTATTTAACACGTGGCAATGAACTGTCCATTCTAATGTTTTAAGTTCCAAAGCAATTGCACTAAGTTGCAACATATTTTTGTCATTGTATACAATAACCATATATGATGAATTGCCTCGTTGTAACTAATGCAATTCATCCAATGCAACTAATGTTGTATTTCTATGATGAGTTGCAAGTGGTCATTGCAACTGGAAAATGCAATTGCAAGCCTAGTTGCAAAACCCCTATTTTTTAATAGTGGATTGAAATTGTGTTAGCACATAACAAAGCAACATACAAGAAAAGAAACAAAATAGTTTGCTAGAAAATGGAAAAATTGTCATAGATTTTTGCTAATGTCTTTACATATAAGATAATGCATGATGAGGGGGACTTCCCAATGGAAGGGTCTTTTGAGGTGACAATTAAAAAAAGGTTTGATATTGATAACACCCCTTCTTGAAGGTGTTAAAACACCTAATAACATGGTAGGATTATTTTTTCCCATGTTACGCAACTAATAACATTGGGGGAAAACAAAACCATGGCATTTTGAAAAATGGGCATTTTAGTTTTCAAGATGCCTTACATTTCTAGGATGCAATATACTATAAATGATGTGCATTTCCTTAACACTAACTAGTTCTATTGCCCCATGGTTGATTTTAGTTTTACAAAAGACCAAATCTTATTTTCAAATATTGAATTTACCATTTCAATAATATATCACATTGATGTGAAAATGGTATGTTAAAATGTTTTGGCAATTAAAATCTAAGCAAGGTAAAAGTTGTTTGGGCTCCACCTATGTGTAATGAACAAGTGACACCTTCTGGGAACTTTTGATAACATAATGTAATTTAGTCTAAGTGTAATTGAATTACGTATGTTTACTTTTATCTTTGAGTAAATAGTTGCCCCTTGAAATTTGTGGTCAAGTCATTATGTATGTAAGGGCTAGAGGAAGTTTTGCTTTGAAAAACTTCCCTTGGAAGAAATATTTATAATGGATTGTACTTCTTTTTAATTTGGTTTGCAATCCATGATCAATTAGTGTTATTTTGATGGACTTTATTTCATTGTTGGCACATAAATTGATAACAAATACTTTTTCCATTGTGCCATTGAACATGTCTTTTTTTAAATTGACATTTTCAACAACCATTAAAGAGCACAAATTGCAACTTTTTTTTTATTTCATTGAATTAAATTGAATTGTGAATCTAATAATTGTAATCTTGATGAAATTGTGTTTTAAAATTTCTATTTGTCGGGTCTATTGGCCATGGATTATTTCTATGTGGTTGTGGCAAGCTGTTCATAAACTCTAGAATAAACATTTTCATCATTGTCCCATATATTTTATAATTGTGCAAGTGATTTGTCGACGAATTATTATTTTTAGATAATTAATTATTTGAAACATAAAATTTTGAATTAAATATTTGATAATTCATTATTTAAATGATATTGAACAAATTGTCAATATTTTAATATAAAATATCTAAGTCAACAAATCATTTAATAAGCTTCTGAAAAAAATGTTATAGATTTGACTTCTTCTAACTTGCCCATTCTTTGAAGAAATTTATGGCATGTGTAAACATTACTTAATTGTAGTCTTCCATATCTTCCTTGGAAATGTTTATAGTCTGTTTGAGCAATGCAAGACTTTTTTTGTTTATTTTTGCATTCACCCATCACCATGCCACCCATTTATTTATTTTGTGAATTGCCTTTTTTCATTATGTTCTCCATGTTTTGGTTTCTAATAAATGCCAAAGGGGGATTAGCTAGGTGTCATTTCTTAGATATTCCAATAGTTTTTTTTGTCATCTCACATATTATGTCTAGTATGCTTGAGATTAACGTATATTCAATCATAGATTCCAAGGTGTTTGGTGTGACAATTGGTGTCAGTTTTCTTCTTGCCATTGTATAAGAGTTTAGTTTAATGATTGCAAACATGTGGTAGAAATAGAATGGATGCAATTAGGTAGTAAAGGTGAAGTAAATGCAAATTGAGATATAACTCATGTAAATTAATAGTAAAGGGGGAAATAATGTAATTTGATTATATAAGTAGCAAAAATGGTCATAGATACAAGAGGTTGAAAAAATGAATGAAAATAAAAAACAACTTTAAATGGTATAAACAATGTAAAGTGTCATGGGCTACCTCATATTGTCTCAATCCTAATGGGCACATGCCTCCTAGTGGCGAGCAAGTAATGTTTAGATTTGCACATACCTCTTGGTGGGTCAACATGTTTTTATGCCACTGAATTGGATTTAGTTTAACATTCTATATGGTTTAGATGCTCTAGACCTTAATTTACTTCATATTAAACTAATATAAAATATGATTTTAAGTATGACTTCAGCATTTCATGAATCCAATTTTTCAAAACAAACCAACATAAATTTTTTTCATCTTGTTTTTTTCTTTAATTTTTCACAAATTTTTTTTTGTTGTTAATGTTCATAAAAAAGTTCATCCATTTTCATTTTTCATCCATAAATATCATTAATCCATGAACAATGGAAAAATATTCTTCCACGTCATCAAATATTTTGTCCCATGTGTCAAATAATATTTTCCAAATATTTTGTTGACATTAATAAAAGATTCCAAAAAACATTCGTTCATGTTCACTTGTTCATAATTCATGTTCTTACACTCACTTACTAGCATCCTTGCTTTAGAGTCTAAAATCACAATAACCCATGGCTTTGGTGTTGTTGTAGAAGTAGTGGTTTGCCTAAGAAAATGCAATGCATCTTTTAATTCAAGTGAAGGTACCATTGGGTGGTACCACTAGGATAGAACCACCTCAAGGAATGTTAAGGAACCAAAATTGGCCAAATAATATTCTTGGGCCCTTTCTTTTAAATCTTTTCATAGTTATGAATTATTTCTTTCTCATGTTCATCCATTGCATTCCAAATTATGTGGCCTTAAGTTTTTATTGGAATAAAAATAAGTGGGAAATAATATAAATTTTTATTTGTAATTGTCACAGCCCTTTTAGGAATCCCATTCTTGAATTTTGAAAATTGATAACTAAATCACATCTATTCAATTAATTACCAAATAAAAAAATCAAGTAGAATACCATCTAAAGTACATATGAAAATTATATAAATTAAAAAATATATTTACTTGTTTCAAAAGGGTTCCTAACCAAAAAGTTCAAGAAACATGGCCACCGTGCCATTCCTGAAACTTTTTCTAAGTACAATGATAAGGAACATCAAAATTAAAAATACTTTTTATCTCATTATAGTTTTAAATTTTATAAAACATGGGTATTGTATTGAAGAAAAAAATTTAATGAAAACATTTTAAAAAATGTTTCTTGTATTTTTTCAAAGTTCATTGGGTCAAATAAAATTTAATGTGACATTCCTATTGGGTCCACCCAATTGTATTTCCACCCATTCCTTTTCCAACTCCTTACTTCTCTTTTCTTGTTCAAAGATTTTAACTTTTTTTCTTGTTGGTTCATGTGAAGCTAAAAGTCTACATAAATCCTTCAAGTTAGTTTAACTTGTTTTTTTTTTTTTTTTCCTTTTTTTTTTTTTTTTGTGCCTCCACCTTTTTTTTTTTCTTTTTTTTTTTTTTTTTTTTTTTTTTTTTTTTTTTTTTTTTTTTTTTTTTATTTTTTTTTTTTTTTTTTTTTTTTTTTTTTTTTTTTTTTCCATTTGTTTTTTCCTAGCTGCCTCAACCTTTTTCTCTTTCATTTTTTTTTTAATGTATCCAAGGCACTTTCATTCATGACCTTAAGCAATGCTAACAAATAAATCAAAATGAAATGACACAATAAGGGTGATGATGGTTTTTTATATTCTTCTAATTAGTAAGGACTTCGTGGCTATGAATAGACACACCTTTTAAGGTTATAGGGTGCAAACGGGATAACATGAACCACACTCGCTTACTTTTTGATTGCTTCTGTGATTGCTTTTTGAAAAATATTTGAAAAATATTCTTGAAATATTCTTGAAAAATTTTTCAAAAAAATCTTTAAGGAATTAAAAAAATTTCTTCCTACTGTTTTATTAAGGTTTATGTTAAAAATTTGGCAAAAAATGTCATTTTCAAAACAATTCAAATCCATTTACAAGTCCTTTTAGTGCTTAAAAGCAAACGTTATAGTGTTTAATGAGTGTTTTTGTTAATATTTTTTTCATTGGATTAATTTGAAATTAATTCACATGTTTCCATGATATATTAAAAATACAAAAATATAAAAAAATCTTATAATTTCAACATTAAATTAAATTGCAACTTTAAAACATGGAGGAACCAAACAAACATTACATTTGTTATGGTACATGTTATTGTGATTACACCTATAGACCTCTAAGGAATAGACATCCATAGGTTTTACAATAAATACGTCATTCTAATAATTGAACAAGTATGTCATTAGACTAAATAGGTATGTGGTTATGATAATGAATAGGTACATTGTTTCCAGTAATAATTTTCCATTTGTCAAGTTATCATTAACTAATTCAAAAACTATAGGTTCAAAAATATCATTTTCAACAAGTAGTGGTTCAAAAAAATTTATTTGAAAAGGTTTTTTAGTAATCAAGTCATTAGGTTTAGCTAATACAAGATGTAATGTTTTGTCTTCAATGAACCTGTATGGTGTCAACTTGTTTATGTTGACTAAAACTAAGTTAGGATTGAACTTATTGATGGTAACAAGTATAACAATATTATTGGGCAAATAATATTGTATTCCATATGGCCTAAACCATCTTCTTTGGAATTTAAGAAGATGTTTAGAAACAACCCCTAGAAACCATGACACATAGTCTTTGCATTGAAACTTGATTTCAATGTATCGATTATGTGACCATAATGACCTATTCCAGTAGTTAGAAGCAACGAGATCTTGTGCAATCAACCGATTTTCTTGTAGTTTCTCTAATTTTAACAATTGGTTAGTTAGTATTTGAACATGCGTTGGATTTATGTTTTCACCAAATCTAGATGGTAACATGTACTATGTAGGCAATAATGGATGTAATCCATAAACGAGTTGAAATGGGGTATGACATGTTCCAATTTTATAAGTTGTTCGGCATGAAAAAAAAACTGTGGACAAGTTTCATCCTAGTCATTTTGATTCTCCTTAATTAATTTGGTTATTAAGGTTCCAAAAACCTTATTAGTATATTCAACTTGTCCATTTCCTTATGGATAATCAATAATAGATTATAGAATTGGTATGTCTAAGGATGAAATGATTAGTGAGGTATCTGATAGCATCATTGATAAAACGGGTACTTTGATTGGTCACGATTGTTAATGGACATCAAAATTTCGTAAGAATATGTTCATACAAAAACTTGGTAGTTACTGCAGTAGTGTTGGTGCATAGTGCTTATGTTTCCACCCACTTAGTTGCATAGTCAATGGCCACCTAAAATGTATTGGTTGCTTGATAGTCTACTTGTAGGTTTAACAAGTCCAATATAATCCAATCCCATTTTTGAAATGGTTCTTTAGGTAAAATGGCAACCAATTTTTTCAAGTTTTGTTTCAATAGGTTACTTGTTCTTTGACATTGATCACAAGTTTGACAATATTTGTGAACATCCCGATTCATTGTCGACCACCAATAACCAACATCTAGGATCTTCAATTTATGATACTTAACTTGCAAACGCATGCCCACCAACCTCCTCATTACTTCATTTGTTGCCATATAAAATTACACACCTACTTGTAAACACAGCCACTCCAAAATCTCAACTGTAACTATACTCATACATAACTAGTTGAATTGTCCAAAAAAAATCCTCACATCTTTATTCATGTAATGTACATTCTCCCTACCCATATACCCATATATGTAGTATGGATTACATGTGCATTCGTTGACATCATGACTTCTTCTTGCATTCTTTCATGTAATGCTAGAAAATTTAACTTATTAACTATTTGACATTTTTTAGATTTGTAGCCAACTTGGCATGCACTACTATCATTCTATGATTCTAACAACTACTGGAAATGGGACTAAAGTTTTATTTGTATCTACACCTTACATTTGTCATTCCCCTTTTGATTGCTTTTATGCACTAGTAGCATGTAACTAATTCAATAAGCGAACTTTTCTACAACAATTCTATTACACAAAAGGAATCATATTAGTTTGTGGCTTCACTAACTATTCAATGCAATGAAGTTCTCAAGCTCATGACGTAGCTCTTTTAGGTTATGATTCTTGTACTCGCTAGGGATGTTAGAGCAGATCTTGGCCATCCAATATTTTTCAACAAGATTCTTTTGGTAACGAGCAAAGATGTATTCTCTCAATTTAATTAGTCCTCTTGAAGAAAATTCAGTGGGAAGGACCCATTGCGGAAAATGTTTTTCAAAATCTTTGTATGGCACATAAGAGTTAATCCCAAACTCTGGAGCTTTGAAAGTGGCCCTTGTAGAAAGTGCAACACTTTGGGTACATGATTCAGGAACCAAGCACTTGGTATAGTGGTTGTGATAACCAATAAGACCTTGGGGTTGGTGGACTGTATGGTGCTTTCCCGAATGTCCTGAGGAATGAATACATGTGACAGCACATAAAGGACACATTTGTTCACATCGAGGTCGTGCACATTCTGATTCGCACATTATCAATCTTGTTTTCACCTTTTGTACCAGTTCGGAAATTGATGATGTGAGATCAGGTTGGACATGATTGATTTCTTCACTAACCTTTTCCCCAACTGCGCTAAAATCAATGACATCTTCAACTTGGGAATATACATCCACAAGAGAGATGGTTTTAGCAAGTTCGGAAGATGTCTTACAAAGCAATTCCTTCAACATGCCATGAAAGAGAATAGATTTTTGTTGAACGTTTCGAATTCGTGCTGCAGAAGCTGCAAGTTTAACAGCATATTTGATTTCTTCCACAAACCAAGGCCAAAGTTCATTTTGATCCAAGGTCTTGTTGAGTGCCTCCTGGATTTGTATGCCTACAACCCTTTCATGATGCAAAATCCCATTTGCAACACATGTGAGAAGTTCATCTATGTTTTCCTCCTCGATGAGGTTGATAAGTTGGAGGTCAAGATGTGCCTTCATTACCCTCCAATTGGTTACCCATGCTTCACCTTGCAATTGGTCACAAACTCTTTTTGTTAATAGAACCTTGAAAGACTCTAAGAGGTTGTGGTTTAAAAGGTTTACGACTTCATCTGACAACACCTTTGTTCCTCCAACACGATTTGCACAATTTTGGAAAAATTGCCAAAGTCGAGCGTGTTCCATCTCCAACCTTTTTGCCACATTGTGATGCTTATCCCATTCAAGTTGAATGGCTTGCAACCTCAAGGTGAGTACATCCTTTGCAAGATTATGAAACGTTTGTTGTACGCTTTTGCCTTTGCCCTCGGTCAACATCTCAGTGAATTGTATCACCTCCAAAACTAGGTGATCTGCGTATTGCTTGGTGTCCTCCAAACAACTTTCCACCTTGCTGATCAACTCATTGTAAATATGTTTTTCCTCGGAGATGTTGAGCTTTTGGCCATGGATCAAGGTGGTCCACTTTGTCACTACAGAACTAGCTTCACTTTCATTGAAAGTGTGCCTATGACCAACCACCTGGTGTTTTCGATACTGTGCTAACACTCTCTGAGGTATTGTAGGTTCCTCAGATGGATACTTCTCTTCAGCTTCTCGCAAAATACGCTTGAAAATATTGTTCTCAAAATGGTCCTTCATTTTGGTTTCTCGATCCTTTGCAGTGAGATCCTCATAGCGCTTAGCATCTGATTCAATCTCCACTCGGATCTTATTGTTGTAGTCTTTGACAACACTGTCAAATTTGACGACACCATCAACACAATCTTCGAGTCGCTTCATCCATTGTCTTTCTTGGTCAGAGCAAAAATTGCCCCAATGGCTAGTCTCTTCAACCTTCCATTTGTGGCATTGTTTCTGTTGTAGAATCTTGTCAACTTCTCGTGTCTCCTCCTTGATTGTATCTTCCACCTTCGATTTTAATGTCTTCATCAAGCCTATGGTAGACATTTCAAGTTCGCTTCTGATGGCCCCTTGAAGTGTACCTTCCAATATCTCCAGCTCCTCCAACCACTTGTGTCCAACTATTTGTCGACAACGCGCCAATCTTGTTTGAAGCTCATGATAATGTGTGTACTCAATACTATTTAAAAACCCCAATTCAAAATTGGCATCAGCGATGCAGTCCCAAACCATGCAGAGGTACTTCGTCCATGCCTTTAATCCATGACTTTCCCAACCTCCGTGCAAAACACGATTGTTGATGTACTCTCGCAACTTGACCACCTTGATCCCGTATTCCCAGTCAGGAACGTCAAATGGTGGTACATTGCTTTTCTTCAAGTTACCAAAGAATTTCACGTCACTCTTCTCCTCATCCGGATCAATCCTGAACTTTTGAAGTGAATCCAATGTTAGGTGCTCCAACCCTAGCATCCGATCCACGTGCTCTCCTTTAGCAGAATAGTACGTTTGCTTCAACTCCAAATCTTCTGGTTGTTGCTGAAATGCTTCGAAGGCATCATCGACCTTCTTCGCAGCTTTTTCAACCATAGGCTGCAGCTTCTTGTTGATTGAGAGTTGGAATTGCCTAATCCCAATCTTCCGTTTCAGATCATGCTTCTCCTTGAGCAATTCTATGAAGTTCCCAAGAATCGGCAGTCTCATGACATTATCTGTCTCACTTGCACGGTACCCCTTCTCTTGTTGAATTTGGTTCTGCCTCTGCTTCAACGCTGCCTGATCTCCTTTTAAGAGATTCAAAAAAATTCTTTGCTTCCCTGGCAAAGCTTTTTTGCAACAGAAAATCATCCTTAATTCTCTCAAGGTTAGTTGCGTCAAGATCCGTAACGTTGGATGTGGCCACCTTCAAATTCAAGGGCTGAATTTGACGTGGGAGGCATTCTTTCAAACTTGTTGTCCCACCCTCACTGGCTTTGAAGTTCTTGTTTGAGATTACAGCCATCAAGTATATGGCTATATCTCCAGTCAAATCCTTGAATGAACCGCACATCATGTGTTTTCCGTTCTTGTTGCTACGCCTCCTCGCTGTTGAGTCGATGTTCCAGTAGAGGACATCGATATCCTGATGCCCTCCGGCCCATATGAGGACTCTTGGTTCTTGAGTTGGCTCTGTTTCCACGATGACGATATCCGCAACCTTCTCCAAAAACTCTCCCAGCTGGTCATGATCACCCCAAACACAAAGCACCAGGCACGGCATGTGCTTATGTGGCTGATCTCCTGGTGTTGCCAGAAAACCAACTCCAACCTCTACTACGGGGCCATCTCCAGTATCGTTCTTGCTATACTTACTTATGAACTGGCAATTCATTACATCACTTGCCATGTCGGGGGTCTCACGACTAGATAGGACCTTTCTGTCTGAAACGAAGACTACACGAGGCAAGTTTTTATCCTCGGATATTGAAAGTATTTTTTGGTTTGCTAACTTGACTGTCACAAAGTCAAGCACATCCCCGAGATAGCTCAAGCCAGGGCTCAAGCGATGAATGATTTGTTCAGTTCTGAATTGTGTATAATAGGTCTTGCCGTATGGAACAAGAAGTGGCACAGAACATCGTTGATCAAGGAGTAACTGGAATATTGCAATTTGTGCAGGCAAGTCGGAGTTGATCAACAACTGCACCAGAATCTCAAATGAAGAAAAGTAAGGAGGACCAGCATTTCGAGTATCCTCATCCGTATCGCCTTCCGTGACAAAGTCAGGCATGTGGGTCCAAGGGATGTGGAACCAAGTTGGTTTGGTGTTGTTGTACCCTGTTGGCTTGCTCAATCCTGCTGATGCAAATGGCTCCATTCCGTGTCTCAGGTAATCTAGCATCCTCCTATGTGGATCCTCAAAATTCTGTAACTGTCGATCAACCATTACGTCACCATTGAGTGTGTACTTGGGTAAATGTGGCGGTACTACAAATGTTTGACAGGGATATCCGGAAGCATCTGACACAACACATTAGTGCACAGCAATGAGAACTTGGTCAAGATCCTGTAACATGGAAGAGATCGGTTGAATACATATTTGTTCAAACCAAGTAATATGCAAGGTGCTGAGCGACAGAACAATGCAAAAAAAATTAAAGAAAGAATATAGGCATGCAAATCTCACAAGTATGACTGAAAGGCTTTCATCGTTTCTTGAATGTTCAGAGTAATGTTTAATTGTTTCGAATTTAAGTGAGAGTTTTAGCATTGCAAATCGTCCCAAACTTCTACCCTCTCTTGGCCGATCATCTTACCTCCCAATTTCGCTGCCAGATTGCTTATCATGAGAACGCCTTGAAAATGCCGGAACTCTGCGCAGATCTCTGAGAAGGACGGCCTCGTATTGGCTTCAGGATCCCAACACCGCTCTATCAGGGACGATAAGAATGTGGGCAGGGTAACCGGCAAAACCGGCCTCTCACCTGCCTTGACCTTGCGTTTCACCTCAGCCAGGCTCGTATCTTCAAATGGGAATTTTGCAGTGAGGGTCTCAAAGCACGTAATCGCATAGCTATAAACGTCTGCCTTGAATGGGTAGCGACAATTTTTTGGATCCGACTCTTCAAACAGTTCAGGGGCCATCCATCGAGTTGTCCCCGTGTTGGGCGATTGCATGGAATATGTAGCGCTAGCCTCCTTTATCTTCGACAATCCAAAATCTGCTACTTTGACCTGCACGTACCCTGCGTTCTCCATTCCCGAGATTTGTAGAGGATTGACGAGAATGTTCCCAGACTTGAGGTCCCGATGTGCAACCCTTTTCTCGTGTAAATATTGCATGCCTTCGGCTACTTGTAGCATGATGTCCAATGCTACAGGAAGCTCCAGTGACTTCCCACGGTGGTCAATGTGATCAGTTAGGTTTCCATGCATGAGCTCCATGACGAGTGAACTTTTCTCGGCAATACAGTGACCAAATATTTTCACGATGTTGGGGTGAGAAAGACCTGCCAAGATCTCTGCTTCATGCTCCAAGGTAGGGTTGCAATAAAAGTCTTTTCGTGCACAGTGTTCATTCTTCCACCTTACCTCATGAACAGCTCCATGTCTCCCGCTACCGATGCGCTTGATCCAAGTGAGCTCTTGTGGGTCTATGCTCAACAGGTCCAACCTCTTCGTCTTCTGTTCACACATCTCCAACTTCGACAGGCTCGCTACGCTGTCTTGAGCCACGGCTTGTGTATTGTTTGATAGCTCGGGCTCGAACGTTGCTTCGGAGCCATCGCTATGATCTAGAGCGTGATACCTCAGCAATATTTTGCGAATCTCTTCCATCTTGATTTCGCACTCAACAGCTCCAGAGCCTTCGATATTCTTCGTAACATACTGTTCAAACTTACTTGCCGTAACAGACAATCTACAATCCAAACAGATGGCTGTACACCAATCAAGCTTAAAAAGCACCTGAGCACAAGCTTCGTTGATGTTTGTTAGCTTGATTGCAGCATTGGGCACGCAACAACCGTGTATGATGGCCTCGGCATCCTTGACTGTACGATACAGCTGCTGAAGAGCGGCTTTGCACCGTTGTGTGAAGATTACGAGTTCCGTACAAGGTAGAGAATCCAAGTCCTCTCCTATACGTCTCATTGTCTGTAGAAGCTTCTCCTTCAAGAATTTGCACTGACCCTTGTTGAGTTGAACCACCTGAGTTTTCTCAGTTTTAGCAAGCGCTTTCACCACGTCCCTTGAGAGCTGCAGGTAATCTTCCGTCTGCATGCATAAGGCATCGAACACTCATCAATTATATCCTCTGGATTCACACTATTCACAATTTGAACCCATCCTTTGCAGGATTGGATCTTCTTTTTTGGGAATCTAGACATGTAGCACGATATCGAGGGGTTGACAAACTATCCATGTGGAGGCCTGCACGCCATGTAAAGATCAACAATTTTGCAACAATTCATGGACTCTGACATTCTAGGCGCTTCAACAACAACGAATCTCTGCCAGGCCTCACGGAGCATGTGGCTGGACTTTTGGAATTTTTCAGTACCTGACAGGAGCTCTGACCGGAATCGATGATGGAAACAGAAAGTGGAGGTGGTGGGTGAAGCCATTTTCTGCCCCAGGCTATAACCGCCTGCATCACTGCCGCCCACATGAGTTTTCCACGGAGCAAGTTGCCCTCCAGGATATGAGTAGCATCTGAATTCCGAACTCTAGGCAGTTCGTCTTCACTGCCAGCACAAAACCTGCAGTCCGATTGGAGTTGGAATCAATCTCCCAGGCAAACAAGATAGACTGTAGATGATTGCACCTCACAATCTGGCATTGATTGACGTGTGTACATATGCTTTAAAGTCTCCACTTAATATCTGCTCATAACCAGAATTATATACGCCATTCATGATCATTTTGAGAAATCATAACTTGTTGGAGGTTGGAAGGATTTTGGCCCAGACTACAGCGACCCAGCACAAGCTAACAAAACGCTATCATCTCACGAGCTGCTCCTAGCCGAAGACCCATGGGCCATCTCACAAATGCTTGCACTGATATTTTTTGGATCAGGAATAATTTATAAACCCGCTCAATTTGTGGGGCTGTCGAGATCAGTTGTCAGTGCTCAGCAATTAATCAAGACAACGGTTTGTAGTAGATCTGAACTTTATGTTGAATGGACTTTGCATCTTACTGTTCAACGAAAAGAACAAGTTGCAAATGTTAACACACAAATTTGACAGTACGTACCTGGGTCAAGGGTAGCATACTTGGTAGCAGAATCGATATCATCTGGGAGTGGAGAAATACGTTTCCAGATCTCCTTGTAAAGCCTCAGAAGTCTCCTTAGTCTGGCTGGCTCTCTCCACTAGCTTCTTCCATCGTAGTAGCTTGCAAGTTTTCCCTCAACGGCAGGCAGCTGCTGGCTCTTCAACACTCGTTCGCAGTCATAGCATTACTCTTTCAAGCAGCAACCTTACAATTGAAAACCTATACCACCAGGCAGTTCGGGCTTCCAGTGTCCGCAACAGCAGCTTCCCACAGAGCATCCTGCGCCATACAGTAGACCTTCCTATTCTTTCTCAAGGGTACCTATTTGTTAGTTCTATTAATTAGATGCAGGTGCCTAACAGAGTCCCAAGTTCTTTGATTTTATTTTTTTCACAATGAGCCATTTTGATTTTGTCATTACAAAATAATAAAACTTAGGAAGCTCCCCAATGGAAGCTTCTATATGAAGATCGAGTGCCTCCTCAGTTGGCCCACTTTATTTACTGAAGGGACATCTACCAGTTGGAGGACCCTTCCTGTTATGGAAGAGGCATATCCACGTTGATACTCTTACTTTTTATGTTTCTTTGGAACTTCTTGTCCACTTCTTTCCAAGAAAGAGATGAATTTCAATATGCTCCAGTCGGAAAGTTGGTGGAATCAAATTGGCCCCTATCATGCCTTCTCTTTCCCCAAAAATGAGGGGGTTGAAATTCGTGACCACCATGCTTGTACGATATTGCCCCCACCACCAAGACCCTGGGATTTTTCCCAGTGGCATCACTGGATTTTGATTTATCAACAACTATCTTTTGAATGAAGGGAACAAAAGCACCTAATACATAAATAAATAAATACCCCCAGTTTATTAGGTATTAGCCCACGCCCAAAATGGTGACGAACAGTTTTGGAAACAGAAATTTCATGCAGCCAATGGGAAGGCTCAGCATGCACTCAAATGCCTTGATTTTTTTCATTTTAAGTTTTGGGTGGGAGGGAGGGGGATTTTTTCAGCCTTTGTTCCCAACATGTTCCCTTCAAGTTCCCAATGAGTTCTATTAGGTTCTCAATATGTTCCCCAAGGGTGTTCACAATAGCACCTCGCTCGAATCCCATATGTTTTGCCCAAAGTCCTCCCCCTTCTCAGTATAGAGGTGGGCTGAAGGCGGAGGCACTCCATCTTTCCATAGAATCTTCTATTTGGGGAGCCTCCATAGCTTCAACTTTTTTTTGCAATGGGCCAATCAAATTCACTTATTGCAAAAAAAAAAAAGTTGGACTTGTGAGGCACCCCCAACAAATTAATATGAAACAGAATAAGTACCCCTGAATACAGGGAATAATCAGGAGCATTTCTCTTAGTGTTGTGTTTCGCACCAGGTAGATTGATATTCAGGAATGTTCAAATTTTCTGACCTCTCTAGCGTAATTCCAACTAGTGTGGCCTGTGCCGTTTTCAACTGATTTTTCCTTCCAGAACCTGGTTTTCTGGAGTTTATTTGAATTTTCGGCAACAGAAATCGCTTTAAAATCAATATCTCCCACATTCTGAATCCAAATCTTACCCAATAAATTCCATTGAATCCTGCTCATCAAGATCTTTCCAGCAACACCAAAGATACATTCCAAGTCGTCTGAAATTTTCAGCTACCCTTTAATTTAATTTATATTGAAGAAATCATTCCATATTCAAGAACTTTGCACCGGAAGTCCAAACGTCCTGGAACCAAGGCCATGCACAGCTCCTCCTCTAGAGCTTTCCAAAGAGACCAAGAGCAGGATCTGAAGCATCCCACTTCGGTGAATCTCATAAGTACAAAACAAAACAAACAAACTATTTTGCTTCATGGATAGATTACAGCATTAGGCGTGAATACTGGATGCCAACGATATGGAAATACTAGGGACACATGTAACTGGGAAGTCCTAAGGTTTGAAACAATTGTCGAACTACAAAATCATGCTTGAAACAACTTTCTTTAGCCATGATTGTCTAATGGGTGAATGAAGATGGAGATCATGCCAAATTGGCCCAGATAGTTGCTCTACCTGTTTGTAAACGATATTAAAGTATGATTGCTGGTAAGGCCCATAACTGAGCTAGTCCTCCTAGAATTATTGAGCCAGGGTGAACCAGGACATAGATCTGTACCTCCACCTTGTTGAGTAAGGTCTCATAAGGGGCTATCTTTAATTCAGTAAATGCTAAACTTGGGCTCAGGTACCCTGATTTTGTATGGAGTCAGGACAGGATGCTTGTTCACCCATCACCATCCATGGCAAGTTGTTATATCCGAAGCAACTCCGAGCTACTTGTGTGCAAAAGGTGTATCGTCTTTCATGGAATGGAAACCAAAATTCAACTGGGTACAAATTGGACATGTAGTGGAATTTTCTGATCCACAAGACCTTACCACCTATCCACCATACTGCAGAAGGTGGGAAATCTATCAGGAGAATGGAAATACCATATATCTCCTGCATACAGTTGACGTAATGTGCTATTCTGGTGCAGAAGTCTTCCTCTTGGTTATCAATAGAAAGAGTTTTCTTTCCAGCTTTTGGTTTGCAGTGTGCACAAAATACAATTTTTCATACTACCATGCACGGACAGAATATCTATCTTGCCGTGTTCGACTTCACTATCGCTAGTTTTATGCCGAAATTTCATCAACACATGTCCACCGTTTCTTTTTCACTGTCGCTACACTACAATTACGGTTTGGAGAGGATTGCAACCGAAAATCTTGGTCGTTTAGGCACAACCGAAATACGATCAAGAGCTATCCACCTTTCTATTTCTGCAGTCACTACAATACTATTTCAGCAGTCACTACAATATGACAAGGTTTTTGATTTGATTGACAACTATCCACCTTTTTTTTCTTTTTTTTCTTAGTTTTTACACTATGACTGGGGCTTTGGACCAATTTCGGAGTGGGTTGCAACCAAAAATCTTAGTTACTCAAGAGCAACCGAAATTCGATTGCCACTTGTCCACCTTTTTTTCTTTGTTTTTGGTTGCTACACTATAACCAAGGTTTTGGTCCTTTGATGGGTTGCGACCAAAAGTCGATCAACTCCTGTCCACCTTTTTTTTTCTTTTCTCGTTTGTTACACTACAAGTATGTTTTGGACTAGGTTGCAATCAAAAATCTTGATTGTTGAAATGGTGACCAAAATTTGATCGATACCTATCCATCCATTATTGTTTTTTTTTTAACCATTGCACTATGGCTAGGGTTTTGAACCAGGTGAAACCAAAATTTGGTGGACAAATCTCCACTTTTTCTTTTTTTGGCCATTACACTACGATAAAGGTTTTGGGCTGGTTACAACTGAAAATCTTGATGGAAAGGCTAAAAAACTGTTCCATCAACATTGATGACATTAAAAGCATTGTTGACATTTTTTAGTTATTAAAGACATTATCACATGCATGATCTATTGTAAATAAGGACTGAAATCAGTTCAATTTTCTTTTGTTTTTTCTTTCTCATGTGTCATTTGGTTTTTCTTTACTTTGTTTTTTCTTATGGTGATATTTTTAAAAATTAAGTTTTCATTGTTTTAAATGTTTCAAATGTTTTTTTGCATTACTAATTTGCTTTGCATTCACTAGTAGAAAATTTCAAATATACAATTGAGTTGATGATTAATATTCCAATCCTAAAAGAAAAAAGTGACTTTAACAACCCTAAAGTCATTACGGACGAGTTGTTTGAAACAATAATCATTTAGGACATGATATGGCAAAATGATGTGACAGATATCATCCATTAGTCATAAAGGACATGTATGAAATCATTAATGATAATTTAATCATTGTTTAATTATTTATTATTATTATGAATTAGACTGAAAAATCAATTCCAAAATTATTTTTAAATTTATAATATTTATTATTATAGATTTTATTACATAATATAAATGTTATTTATTACTATTATTTTAATTATTTAGTTTCATTATTTTCCATCTTATCAATTGTTATCCACCTAAGTTAGGTTTAAAACCTAATTTACATGGCTAGTTAGACCACTTAATCTACCTACTTAAGCTTGCTTAGATAACCACATTACCTAGGTAATCTAAGTAAATACAAAATGTTTAATCAATATTTCAATGTTGAATATGATGAATATCATTTGTGAAGTTTGATCCTTGGACCTCATTGATTGAGTCCAACTCCTTTACTAACAAACCACCCTACCTATTGTGTAAAGAATTTTTTGTTTATTATATTTAAACCATAATTCATCTAAACATTACACAGAACCTCAAATTTAATAATTCATATCTTATTGATAATTTGTACAAATTAAAAAATTAAAAAATGTTCATAAATTTCATTCAATAATGTAAATAATTCTATAATTCATTTATTTATAATTATAAATTCAATTCATAAGAACATTATTTACATTTTGTTATTGAATAATAGTTCAATGACCAATCTTTCGAAAAATTAAATTTAAACACATCACTTGTATTAAATGGAAAAACCTTTATGGCTAATACATGAATAAATAAAATATATCTTTAATATCTTAAACTTTCATTTGATTTAGGAACTTATATTATACAATTTTTTTCCCAATATATCATAATTTTATCAATAACTTTTAATTTAAACATATGATTCCATATAATTTATCCAAAGAAAATATTTTTAAATGGATCATAAATCGATTATATCTATATATAGAAATTTTCTGATATTAGTCATACTAAATATGAGGTTTAAATTTAATATAAGTATTTATTTAATTTTAATAATGATAATTAGTATTATTAAATAATTTTCTGAAATTATAAATTTTATTCATTTTTACACATATTTTAAATATTTTTGCAATAATTTTTTTTACACATGAAAAATAAATTTATTTATTTTTATACATATATCACTATTTATTATTCAAATTTATGATTAAAAAATTAATTTAAAAATAAATTATATATTTCCCACATCTTACACTATTAATTTATTTTTAAATTAAAATATAATTTTTTAATATAATATATCATATTTTTATCATTAAATTTTATTTCAAGGTATAATATCTAATTTATTCTCATCAAATATTTTTAATGGATTATATATCAAATATAATTTTTAAATGTAATAAACATTTTCATATTCATAGTTATGACATTCTTCATTTTGCACATTAAAATTCTTTAAAATTCTTCATTTAGCACCTTGTCATAACATTCTTTACCTGTGAATGTTTACCAAATTACACTGGTTGATCTATAAATTTTTTAAAATTTTTTTAAAATTCTTGCTTCTTTGGGCTTCCATAACATTCTCGCACCAAGAATGTCATAACTATGTTCATATTACCTATATGTATAATATTAATCTAAATTACTTAATCACATGTAGTCCATTGTGTACATTTATGTTCATATTAAATTAGTAATAGTCATTTTTGAATCATTATAAAATAATTGTATGACCGCATTATCTATGTAATGACATGTCATTTTGTCTACTTCATTCATTTGCATAATTATTCTTAAGGCGTATTTGAAATGACTTTATCCTAGTCACATTTTCAAATGATATAACATGTATTTAATTAATTTCAAATTAAAGTGTTAATTCAGACTTACTCAAACATGGTGAATGTAAGGAGAGCCACCTAGTGACCACCAAATTCAAATAATTTTGAATAAAACTTGCAAAATTATTGATATATTTTATATTCCCTTTAATCTTATGTGTTACATTTGGATGAATTTAAGGACGTGAAATGTATATGTTTATGCCAACCAAAAAAATCATCAATATATAATCATGGTTTAACATAAATATTTAGAATATGTAGAAAGAAACTAAATTTACAAAACTAATGACCAAAATGGGCTGGGGTGGGCACCATGTCATCATTATATATGAAATACAATATTATGAAAGATTGTATGTTGGATTACTATCACATGGCATAGATCCATATTAATATGAATTGTCAACACACTAAAAATAAACTTGAACAAATTCCAATGATAAGAATACTCTTCTTTCAAACTAACCAATAACCAAATTCATTTCAAAAATGAATAGTAAAAATCAAGATAATAATCACTCCTATAGTCTCATTAAATACATCAAGGCTTTATTTGGCCTTGGTTGCATGACTAACATTAATCATTATATTACTATTGATTGTGACATTACTTTTAGTAGGAAATGAGAATGGAATGGATGTCAACCCATTGTTTTGGATCTACCAAATTGCATTTCCATTTGCTCACCCAACAATCATGATACAATTCTCCATCATTCTTTGCTCTTTTTTCATTAGCACCCACCATTGAATATGAACATGTCTAAAATTTTCAAATTGTTCATCCTTCACAACATCAGTTTTCCCGCTTCCAATCCACACAAGCTATGATTCTGGATCTACAAGCTTTGCCAAAACAAAATCACCAAGGCCAAAGTTTCAAAATGGAATGTAAGTAGCTATCGTCAATGAAGATTGCATGTTTTTAGGACCACAATATGGAGTGATAACAAGGTCTTCAAGATGAACATCACCAATGGGAGGAATAGCACCTCACACGTGATTAAGCTTTCAATTTCTTGAAGGCCAAAAACCTTCCAAAAAGGTTGAATTTTAAGTTGGCAAATGATTTGACAACTCAAGGACATTTTCCTAGTAATGCACATATGGACCAACCTTTCTAGCACTAGTTTCATCCTTACACATCCCCATCTTCCAAAACTCCACATATTTAGAAAACCCACCATTGATAAAAATTTCCTTGTCAATGGAACAGGATTTGGAAGCCCTTGGGGGATTTGGGATGACTTGAATCATCCCATTGCCATCATCAAATTAGGCGTTCATCTTTTAAATTCCAAAGGGCATCAATAGAAGACACCTTGTATTACATAACATACCACCTGATTAAATCAACTGAAAAAACAAAACAAATGGATGTTTATATGGTCAACCACAATTTCAAACCCATTGACCTAACTCTTGAAATCCGAGATTTATTAAATAAGTTGACATTAGTACAAAAATGGGGTGTAGTTCATTAACCTAAATCACTATGAAATTTGAAAAGTGAAAAAAACTCATTACATTTTAATGATTTCACCCTAGTTAAAAGTTATTTCACTATAATATCACTATGTAAAGATTGTGTTTCACTACAAATTGACATAATTCACTATTATAATTTACTATGATAAATAGATTTTTTTTTATGTTGTTGTTTTGAATACCTTATGTTACCTTCTAAAATGCCTTATATTATTTTAGGTTCCCTTAGTTATTCTAACTTACACCTTAAGTTATTATAAGTTATTATAAGCCATTATAAATTATTATACCTTAAACTATTATATGTAATTTTACCTTAAGGTATTTTAGCTAACTTATTATAGGTTTTTTACTTTAAGTTATTCAAGGTCATTTTTCTTTATGTTATTATAAGTTATTATATCCTAAGTTAACAACTTAAAATAATTTAAAATAAAATATAATGATCTAAAGTAAAATAATTTAAAATAATTAATAATAGCTTATGAAAAATAACTCAAAATAGCCTACAATAAAGTAACTACTAAAAGCATATGATAATATAACTTATAATATCCAACAATAGCTTTAATGAAATAGCCACCAATAATTGTAATATAACGTAGAATAACAAGTGTGATGGTTTAATGGTAGGGGTGTTTGTTTACATCCTAAAGGTCGAGGGATCAAACTTTGCAAATGGTGTGTTTGTGAATAATGGTAAGTTGACTGAATATTCTCCTATGTGATTCCTTAAAATAAATGTTTATTTGAGTTGATTACATGGCCTATGTACCTAGGCTAGGTTTTTAACCTAGCATAGGTAGGTACTAACACATGTCAATAATTCATAGGTAGAAAATCATGAAATTATCAATAATATTAAATATTATATTAAATATTTAATAATCTAAATTAATTAATTTTCATGTCGCCTAATTAATTAACTAGCAAGTGAAATGGCTTGTTAAATTTGTATTTCAGTTGAAAGTAACCTTGTTTCACTAAGTACCAATGGACCAATTCATTGTTCATAGCAACTGGTCCCCATTCACTAGGGGGTTGACCAATTTCACCGTAGTAAAAATGTCCAAATTCATTTAAAATCGAATGAAACCCATAATGAATTAAGAAGCATTTTGTGTAGTGTGAAGATTGAAATACAATCTTGTGAAACCATGAAAGTTTTCATTAAATCAGCCAATACATAATTGTCACCTATGTTCTGTCAATTTTTTTGAAAAATATCCAAAATTGCCATTAATGTCCTCATGTGTGTGGTCAACAACTAGAAACTTTAGTTGCATTTCTTCAAACTTTTCTCTTGTAGTTAAGAGAGATAAAAATGCAAGCAAATGATGACTCTTGTTACCAGAATAACACATCTTGGGTTTACAACTGGTTAATAAAAATGACTATTATTATTTGTTATTACAATTGTAACTACAAGTTCATGTTAATGACTATGTAATTGTAAAAGACATTGTGTTGTCACAATACATTATTGTTTTGTGACTATAGTCAATATCATGACTTGATGGTTTTTACATAAATATCAAATTTTCAAAAATGTGTTTTTAATGTATTTTTAATCATTCAAAATTAGGTAATAACAAAATTCCATTCATTCTTAATTGAATTGCTTGTCACTTTTTTTAATCCCCATCCCAAAGCTCTAGCACGCCCCTTTACCCTCAAAATGTTACAAGCCAAGGAATGTGCCCCAACTCCTTATCCTTTCATTGTTTTCACATTTAGACTCGCAGTTGAGTCTACCAAGGAGTTTGGGGGTGCATCACCTTCACATTTGCTGATTTGATGCCTTCAAGGAAAATTATGATCACATATTTGTTACACAAGAATGAATTGGATTTATTATATTACCTCAGTTTGGTGGCATAGTGTGATCATGTAAAGTTCCTTGACCTGTGTTATGTTGTTGTGAAAGCCATGATTTTAAATGGCTTAAGATAAAGATGTGAGCTTCTAAAATGCACGTTAGTTTGGGTTTAATTGCTTGGGTGGTCACAAGTAGATTTTGGGTTAGGTTTAAGTGCAATGTAGGTTGGTCAGGCCAAAATTTTGGGGTTAAAAGGTATGGGCCTTGGTGTTAATAGTTGTTCATTGATTAAGTTAATCTCTTGAATATAATATATCCATTCTATTGAAGAGATTAAAGGCTATGGGCCTTTCATGCCAATAGTTGTTCATTGTTCATTGAGCTCACACTTTAATGCCAAAAACCCAATTATTGATATGCATCATGGTAATGAAAGGAAATTTAAGTTTAAACCTAACTTGCACTTTGGTTAATGACAATTGCTTGAGGGAAATTTACATGTGTGGACAAAGTGTTCATTAGGATCAATATCTTCCAAGTGCCCCAATACAGGTGCCAACATGGGTTTTGTGGCATTTCTTCTTATGCATTCAAGTGGTGTCGATTTCTCTAATTTCATCCAGGTTCTACTAATGCCACTTGATCTTCAACAATATAAGATTTTAGATCCTCTTGGCAAGAATATATGTAACTGTCCATATCTAGACAACTTGTACAATTTATGTAGTGTGATTGTCAAATGGGCAAACAAACCTCCATGGATCTTGCCAAGATGGGAATTCTGTGGTCCAACAATGTTTCAAGATCTATAACTTATTGTGAAGTTTTTCTAACCCTAGCTTGGGTTCAATGTAGGATAGCTATGTGCAGGATGTGCTACAATCCCAACTAATTTTGGCTGATTTTTATTAGCTCACTCAATAGCGAGCACACCATCAAATCTCTTAGAAGCCATTGTCTTGGCATGGCAATTTCATTTTTTAAATATCACTTGCTTGAAATAGGATGGCATCAAGAAGGCATGTGCATGTGACCAACCATGACTTTTGGTGAATAATAATAATCTATGGTCATGTGATGCTAATGTGGCATGCCACATGTATGGCAATGAGATTAACTAGTAATCATAACACCTCATGACTTGTGACACTATCATCATCATGATTCATGTCGTTAATTTGATGAATTAATCTCATTTATTAATTAGTTGAAAATATTATTGTTTTTTACGATTAATAACAACTCGATCTTCCATGTGACGATGACATGGCATGCCATTTGGCAATAATGTGTCATAAGATTTCATGGCAATCCATGATTTTTTGTGACACCAAGTTTTTGTGTGTTTTCAATTTATAGCATCAATATTTGTCATGGCATGCCATATTTTTTTATGTGCCATGAAATTTTTGAAATCATGAATTCACATGCATGTGTATATGTACTAAACAATCTATTGTTAATTATAATTATGATTACAATATTAATAGTCATTTTGAAAAAGGTGACACATAACTCTTTGACTTTTTAACTATTTAACACATTAGTTTATGTTAACATACCTATGAATTAACCTATGTATGTAGGCTACTTAATAAAAACCTACTTAGTAATATAGGCTACCTTGTAAATTATTTAACTAAACATAATCAATTTACTACATCTAACATGTGTAAATATATTCAAAATATGTTACTTTACTAATAGGTTAACTTGGGTAGGTTTGCCTAGGTTCTTAGCTTTAGGTTTTCTACGAAGTCAACCTAGGTAGCCTCATTATAAGATATTTTATCAAGTTTGTAACTACCTCAACTTTGTGTAACTAGATGCAACACAATTATCTTAGGTTTTTTTAGTTTAAAAATGTTTAAATTAACCTAAGCTAGGTTAATAAATAGTATAGGTTGACAAATTAATTCATCTTAAGCCAACGTAAGGAGGTTTAAGTTTAAGCTAAGTTAGTAGGTGGTAGGTAGGTTAACCTAGGTCAACCTAAAGCGGCCAAGGTTAATTCAAGGCTAAAAATTCTGAACTTCATAACTTTGTGAAAAATATTATTAATGTTAAAAAATGTGGTAGTGCAATGGATGAAGGCTTGAACCCCAAAATGAAAGTGAGGGGTTCAAATCTTCACTTTTGCAACCTATGATATTTAGGCCACTTAACTTAAATTAAATAGCCAAGTCTGGGCTTCTCGGATTAGGAGTCTAACATTTGTTTTTAATCTAAGCCACCTAACCTAGGTTAGGTTGCCTAAGTCGCTTAACATAGGTAACTAACTTAGCTAAGTTAAGCTAGGTCGACTTTTGGATAAGCGAATTAAGCTAAGTTAAGCTAGGTTGATTTTTATCTACACTAGCTACATGGGTTAATTTAAGTTGATTTTTGGCTAAACAAGCTAAATTAAGTTGCTTAACCTAGTTAGGCTAAAATAGGTTGACTTTTATCTATGCTAGTTACATGGGCTAAATTATGTTGATTTTTATCTATGCTAGTTACATGGGCTAAACTAGGTTGACTTTTGGTCATGTGTAATAACTCATAATGTGATTATAGATTTTTGACACATGTCATCCATCCATCAAGGCATCTCTTGTAACATTTAATTGAATAAAATGACTAAGTTGAGATGACATGCATTTTACACATCATACCAAGGTCATCAATGACATGGAATTTTAATATTAAGCCAAATAAAAAATTACTAGTTGATAAGATGATTGGGATTTGTGACTAAATGGGTTAAACAACATGGGTTTACCTATTCATGAATGACTAATTGCATATGTCTTTTTTGACTAGGATGTAATCACAAAGCTCAATTACAAAATCTAAGATGTGTCATGTATCTTCAACACAATTATCCATTTGAAAAAACAACTTCCTAAGTAATGGTTTAATGCAATATTCAAGTCTAAATGGCCCATAAATAAGAGCAAGAGTGGGATCCTTACATTGCCCACAACCAATATGTATTTTTTCCACCTAAGACGTGGAATCCCATAGATCAACATTATTTCCAACAACAAAATCCCCAGTCATTAATCAATTAATGAAGGTGATGCATTGACACAAAAATTGTTTAAAGTGGTTATCTACACTTGAACCAACAAAACACCTATTCAATGACCATAGTTCATTCCATTTCTTGACACTTATTCCATTCCAAATGTTACAATGGAAGTTTATATTATTTCATTATAACAAAAAATATATATTTTTTAGGTCACATAATTGTTTGCTTTCTCAAATACGCAACAAACATGATTATGTAAAGCATCATTTACCTATCTTGAAATTCAAAATTCACCTATGACCACCAAGTGGTTTGGCAAATGGCTTTAAGATTCCTCATATGAGTTTATCATCTTGTATCACATTATATATTGAATCCCAATAACAAATTTGGAATGTGAATCAATATAATTTTTTTCATTTTGTGATGTTGGAGTTAAATGACCAAACCATATTTTTAACTTCAAAAATCCATTACTATTAACAAATGAAATTTTTATCAGTAAATAACCACACAATTCTTTTCATAGTGAAGTTTTTAGTTTGAATCCCAATCCCAATTAGTAAATCTATGGATGTATTATGCATTTAAATAAAGGATACCTAAGGAGAAAACATCGTTTCATCACAAAAATGAACCATTGTAGCTTGCATTTGTTTGGGGTTACTTTTTGCAAATAACATTTACATAATTGTGTATGAATATTTTGGTTTATAACCAAAAACATTAAAAAATCCCCCCAAAATCTAAAAATGAATGTCAATGGATAACCAAACATGTTTTTTGGCAAGATTATTTCCTCCACATGTGACTTGCACCTAAAGTTGGACTTTTGAACCCATTGAACATAATTTTTTTTGTCAGATGGTTAAAAAAACCATTCTTTTGCCTTATAGCCCTTTGTTTCAAAATTTTCAAGACTTTGACATTTTTGTTTGATTTGGTGTTTCATCAATTTCGTCTAATGAACATGTACTTTCATAAAAGGGGACATGTTTTTTTTGTACAAAAAGTTTGAAATCAATTGTATGAATTTATGCATTCCTTTTTATTCCTTTTTAAAAAAAATGTAGTTTAAACATTTGATATAGTTAGTTTATAGGACTCAAAATGACATTTATATAGGATCCAAATTAATTAAAAATATTTTTATGAATTTAACAAGACATTATTTTTTCTATCGGCATACAACAATCCATTACAACTACAATAATGTAAAATAAACAAAAATTAAAAGTTGTTTTTTGGGAATCCTTAAAAACTTAAACACTCCTTTTTGGTACCCCAATCATGAATAAACCTTACTTCAAAGTTTACAAGTTAAATACGATTTAAAATCAAATTAAAAAATCACAAAGAAAAAAAAAAAAAACTTTTATAAAACACAACACGCTATTTTAGATTCTTTTGATTGTAAAGAGTCCTTTTATCCTCTAGGAATTTCTACATATGTAGAAGCAAATGCCTATGTTAATATATTGAAAGCTAAAAAAGCCACATTTTTCAAAGATTGGGAGAAGACACATGCTTCAAACATTGCAAACAATTAAAAGAAAAATTTAATATCATATATATGCTGATAAAAAAAACACATTCTAAAAATCTTAAGCTCAAATCTTGTTTTAAGAAAATATTGAAAGTTTAAGTTCTTGACATGCTTATCAATATTGTGTAGTGTATAATATGAAAATTGAACTTTGGAATCATTACAACTTTGAACAAGCACAGAAATATATATGAAAGGCTGAGACAAATATCTAGCCATTAATCAATTTTATTGAGTCCAGATTCCACTTTATTTTTGCAAGAACAACAATCTGAACCAATTACACTAGAAAAGTACTAAAGCTTATTTGGAAAACAATGATGTAAACTTTGATGGCTTCTATTTGTTTCCTAACTAATCAAAGTTTTTTTTGACAAATGTATATAATATGAACATGCCCTTAGTGTACAAGATTACTTGTGTGCCAAATTTGAAAGTGTATGTAAGACAAAATACAAATCCAAAGCACCATTATTATCAACACAAGAGATATCCACCTAGAAGATCCATACCTTTACTAGGATGTTTTGTTGAATTAGTTTGATGAATTGACTAAATATTAGATATCTTTGGTGTCTATATGAGCATTGACATCAACACCTTTTCAGCAACATTTCATTCCAATGCATCCTCTAGTGCAAAAGTATTAAGTCAAGCTTCAAAATCCCATGAATATTCAACATATATATCACATTCCATTATGTGATTCAAAAAAATTATTATATTTTATCGATGTAATCTTAATGACATTAATAAAAATTCATACGTCTAAAGAATAATTGGCCTAATACATAGATGCAATCTTGGGCAAATGCTATGGAGCAAATATATTGCAAATTAACATATAGCAAGTGAATTTAACAAACAAATAATCAGCTCAAAGCTTTAATGCATTCACCTCTATTTGTGGTTGATTTTAATCAAGCAATTATCTCAAAACCAAAATCCAATGCTTGTCCAAAGCCAAATTACCTTTTGACGAGAGAGGCTTGGCAAATTGCAAGTTGAAGCAATATGCCCAAAGTCATGATGATTCATTGTTGAAATTCAACAAATCAAATAAGAAAACTCATTAATGACTTAAAATCTGAATGTGCATATTTTTATTATAATAGAGATATCCGTAAAGTCAGGAAAAGACAGACCGTTACCTTGAGTTTGGTCCTACACAGGGTGAGATTAAAAAAAAACCTGCAAAAAAGTACATTAGCATTCAACGGGGGATGAAACTCAAAAAACCATCAATTTTGATGGTTTCCTGAGTTTCACCATGTCTTCCTTTTTTCATGAGCGCCTCCGCTGCTGCTACATAGATTTTCACTGCTCCTACCTAAACAGCTACTATAATTCCTCTCGAACCTTGTGCATTAATTGCTGAGATTCAGCATTTCGTACTGAGTTTCAGCATTTCATCCTGAGATTTAATAAAATTTCATTACATTGTGGATACCACTAAAAGAGGGGTTAGGGGGTGAAAGGAGGCCCAAAGACAGGGTGAAGACAGGGTGACTTTACAGATAACTCTAATGTTGACCAAAATTAATTTTGATAAAGGATGTTGTTAGGGGTTTAAACTCCAATTTCAAAATACACTTTTGATAAACTAAAATTAACAAATCACCAATTGTTTGGTCCTACAACTCAAAACCTTCTAAGAACCGGAATTCAATATTGACAAATCATGGCTTTGGCAAACAAGGAAGCAGTTTCAAGAAATTATTACATTCACACAAACTGAAGGGAAACACTAATCACAGACTCCAAATGAGACTTGGCATGCTTGATATTACTGGTGTGTTCAAGAAGAATAATGGATATCTGAATTTGAGTTTTGACTTCAAATATTGCTCAAGAAGAATAATGGCAATTGGAATTTGAATTTTGACTTTGATGATTGACAAGAAAGACACCAAATCTAACAAGGGGTGTGTCACACTGTGGCCTTGCCGATTACATTAAAAAGGATCTTAAGGCAAAAGAAAAATTATAGAAACTCAAATATTTCATCATGCAAAAATATAATCTTCAAAAAATCTCTAAAAGAAACCAAAATCCTTCAAGATATTATAACTCTATAACTAATCTCAAGTTTCAACACAAGCCAAAATATCGTCTTTCAAAAATCCTCATATAAAGATAGACCCATTACCTAGGGGCCAAAATTCCTTAAGCTACTGTACTCTATAATGAATCTAAACACAAAGACATTGACCTAGGTGTTCCATTGCACAACATGCTTGCCTAGCTTGACTCAAGCCTCAATTCCAACAATTGTCAAGAATACATCATCAAAAAATGCATGTCTCCAAAAACTTACATTGCATTTCACCACTGTTTTTTCAACAACGAAATCTCCACCAAGTCCATCTCCATGACACTTCCTTCACTCTATTTCAATGTTTCCAATACTCATCACTATCCATCATCAAAAATTAAAAACAAACACAAATTTGGAGCCAGCCATTTGATGCCTACCAAAATCAACAACCATAAAGCGCTTGGTCTTGCAACCTGAACCCACCAAGAACTAGAACTTGTCAAGAACCCATCAAGTGGATAGGTAGACCCCAAAATGACACATGAACCTCCTTAAGTCAGGGCAGTAAAAAAAATTTCCAATTTATTGGGTGTAGTGTAATGCTCAAGGAGTGAGGCATTCCCAAAATTTACATCCACCCAAGATGGAGCTGAGGTGCGCTTATTTCAAGAATGCCTCATTCTCCGGGTGCATTATTCGGAGTAAAGCATTGAAAACATTTTTTTTCATTTGTCGGTGATACCCAGTGGATAGGATAGGAGTATTAAAATGAGAACACCCGCATTATTTTTCCAGGGGTCATTTTGCTTTTCAAAATGCCCTGCCTTTTGTGGAGGAAACGTTCCCTCCCTTCAGATAAACTAGAAGTTTTCTGCCTGTGCTTTACACTTCAGGGGCAGCTTTAGGAAGCTAGGATCTGAAGATTAGGGTTTATATTTGGAGTTGAGTTGAGGAATCTGAAGAGGGAGAGGAGGGAATTTAGAAAAGGGTTTGGGGTCTTGAGGTTTGGGATTCAAGTAATAGAGTTTGAAACTCTTGGGAAGCTTTGGAAGTTGGAAAGAGAGCTTGAAAGATCGAACAAAATAGCTGAGTCTTCTTGTGGGAGACCCTAAACCCCAAACCATAAAAATGTAGGTCGTTTTTGTGTTTCTTGTTGTTTGTTGGTGCAGAAACAGAAGAAGAGGAAGAATAGAATTTCGGGAAGTTTGAGAATGGAATTTTCTGAAGAAGAAGAAGGACCATTCTCGGCAGGGGCATACTACAGCCGGGATTTTGAGTGGGAAGCTTTGCGACAGGAGGTGGAGAGTTCACCTGGGTTTCTGTCTCTTGATAGGAACCAGAAACCAGCTTTTGTTTCTGGGTCATTGGATCTCAAAGGTCAGAAGGATTTTCAAACCCATCAAGTCCAGATTGCAGAGCTTGAGACCCTAGAGTTGGGCAAGAGAAGTTTGGAACTTGGGAATGGAATAGGAGTTCCTCAAAGGCCAAGAAGTTCACGTTTGATGTCACTTTCAAAGCTTATGTCCACTGGTGCAAGTGCAACAGCAGGTTCAAGTTCCAGTTCACAATGTAGCAGCTCCAGTGCCTTGAGCTCAGAGTCTAGAGCATGGCAGGCTTTTCACACTCGCCATTCCAAAAAGTTGTTTTTCAAGGAGCGTCGGTACTTGG
>Ga0116231_10002642_pt1 | contig 37455 bp, 25 predicted proteins | sample S1TSphgellanicum_2_FD_89695 | JGI IMG/M metagenome (GOLD analysis project Ga0116231, IMG submission 89695) | Host-associated microbial communities from peat moss isolated from Minnesota, USA - S1T2_Fd - Sphagnum magellanicum MG | ecosystem: Host-associated > Plants > Peat moss > Unclassified...
AAAAAAAAAAAAAAAAAAACACAAAGAAGACAATAACTTCTGGAAAAACCAAAAACCCAGGAAGAAGAAGAAGGAGAAGAAGAAGAAAACTACATACCCATCTACCTTCTGCAAGAAACAACAAAGTGGGGATGGATCCAAATGACATGACAAAGGGAGGAAGAGAAGTAGTAGTTGTAGAAGTAGTAGTAGTAGTAGTAGGGGAACCAAAAAAGAGGGGGGAGGGAGGAGGGGAGAGGGTTTAGAGGGGTATTGGGTGGATGGGTACTTACAAGCTTTTTTGTTGCAGAAGAAGAAGAAGATTAGACACAAACAACAAACAAACAAACCAACCATTTCACAAAAAACACAAAAGTGGGCATGGATTTAGGAAGCACCCCAAAACCTCCACAACTTTTGTTTGAAGGGGGGGACTTAACTTACTTACTTACTTATTAGGTACTTTACTTTGAGAGCTCCTCCCCACCCAGCCAGCCAGCCACCCACACCCCTCCAACTCTTCACAAACCCCACTGTCTTTTCTTTTTTTTCTTTCTTTGTTTTTTTGGAGTTTTTTTTAATGAAAAAAAATTGTGTGCTTTTTGATTTTTGGGATTGCGTGTTTCTCAACCTTTTTATTTATTTTATTTATTTATTTTAAATTTTTTTTTGGGGGTTGGGATTTCTCTTTTTTTTTAATTTTTATTTTTTTTCCCTCTCTTTTCTCCTCTTTGTGTGTGTGTGTGTGTGTGTGTGTGTTTTTGTGAGATCTCTTTGTGGCCAGTTTCTTTTGCCTCCCTCCTTTCAGAGCCTAGCTACCTCCTAGGTGACCTAGGAGCTAGAAGTAAAGCTAATTTTTTGTGAGCTTTGTTAGTGCTCAACTAGGTACTAGGCTATTTACTAAATTACTTCCTTTTTGCTGCTGAAAATATTATTGGATTCCCTAAGTTAGTAGTTAGTAGTACCCATTTCTTAGACAATAATATTTTTTTTGCAAATTATTTTTAAAATAAAAATAAAAATTACAATAAATCATAATTTTTTTCCTTAAAAAAAGTGTAGTAATTAATTAAGTGCCCTACCCCCCTTAAAGAAAATAAAAGTAATAAAATAAAATTTCAAAAGAAAATGGAAATTTATTACAATATTTATAGCACAAACTCCTATCTGGGATATAAGGTACTACTCTGCATTTATTTTGGTTGTGGGTTTTGTTGTTGTTGTACTGGTTAGCTTAGATATCCTCAGTAGTTGGCCAAAGTTGGAGTGGTAGTAGCAGGCCTGTACTAGTAGTAGTGGAGTGAAGTAAGGTCTAACTTTTATAGTTGATTATTTTCTTTCTTCAATTTATTGTGCTTGTAGAACTGACTTTTCTGTACCATTTTAGTTAGTTATTTATTTATTTTTGGGTGTCCTTTCATTTTTCTCTTCTTTTTAAAGAGACATAAATTACTCCCATTCTTAGCAAAAATTAGATAAGATTGTTGAAGGAGCAAAGAAGTAAAGTAAGTAATGGCAAACCCAACGAAGACCTAAAATTGGGGGTTTTTCTCTAACAAAACAACTTGACAAATAAGCACAAGTAAGAAGACATGTAATTTTTTTTCATGTGTGTGTTTCCTTATTGAGTTTAGGGTTTGAGGTATTTGTTGGAAAAGTTCCCATGGAGAGATTGTTGTCCTAAACAAGCATTCACACTTGGTGCTAATTGAGTGGTACCTTGGTGTTATAACACCAAAAAAAAAATGAAAGTCATTCACATATACAATCTTACATAGTAGAAAATTTAACATGGCATCATCCTAGATGGCATTGGTTTGTTAACTTAATGTTAAGCATATTTTAACTAACAATCAATCTTCATAAAAACGTAGATTTTGGAAAAAAAAAAAGGGTGTTACATAACATGGCTGAAATTGATCTCATAAGTCCATGGTAAACAAGGCAAAAAAAGGTGGTTTGTGTCTCTTCACTCTTTTTGCATGGCTCTAATTACATAGCTTGAGTCTTCAGAGTAAATGAAGAAAAAGCCTCAAAGTGCACAATGAAAAAGCTTTTCAAAGAAACCTCAAAATATTTACAAAATAGAGTAGATTATAGAAGCATTTGTGGATTGTAGAAATGTTTCTAGAAAAGAATTGTACCAAGAAGGGGGTGTGAGAGATTATAGCAATATTTTTGAAAGGGAATGACAACATGGGTGAAATGAATTTGAAATCAATGAATAAAAAAAACAACAAGGAGATAGACTTGCAATATAGTTCAACATAAGAACATAAGAATGATGTTAATTGGAAACCTTTGCACAACATCCAAATCATAAAGAATTAAGGAATAAATGGAAGAAGTTAGGAAATGTATTCAAAAGGTAAATAAACCCAACACACAATAATAGAAAGGAAGACAATTGAAAGATAGTTGATATGAACAAGATTTGACATGTGCAAGACCTCACATTACTATTAGATCTCATGATTTGCATGCGGGAGACATTAAAGGGGCCATGGGTGAGATAACTTCCTACGATGAGAAAGACTAGTTTTCTCCCTTTTTTTTTTGGTTCTTGCAAGTTGTGCATCTTTTGGCCTTTCTTTGGCCATCCCGTTTTGTCTCCCATGTGATGGTTTCGGCAATCAATCTTTTATTGGATTTTTGTGTTGGTCAAGTAATAATTGATGTGCAAATTTACATGTTCCAAGAAAAACATAGAGTGAAACAAGCAAGTAGTGAGGTGCATAAGTAGTGAAAACACTCAATCTTGGATAGACATCACAATAAATACATGTAAAGTGAGATAAAAAAGGCAAAAGGTGCACAACAAATATATAAAACTTGTGAGATTGAAAATATTTGCTTGAAAATGAGAAAGCACATAAAACACTCATAGAAAGTGAACTCACATAAAATAATTCGAAATGAAAGGTCAAGGAAAAAATGTAAAAATGATTGAAAAAAAGAAGAAAATGGCAGTTGCACTACCAGATTCTATGAATCAATGTTGTTACAAAAGATGTTAAAACAATGGTAAGTTAATAATAACCAAACTTTTTGCTTTAGGTCTAAATGATGAAATGTGTCATGCAAGGTTAGGTTTGTGTTAAGATAATTTTAGGCTTGCTAACCCAATGTTTAAAAAACTAAAAACTTTTAAACTAACACTTAGTGTGAACCCTTAAAGATTTTGATTATAAGAAACAAATAAGCCCAAAAGACCCATGAAAAGATGATGCATGGGTAGCCACTCAATTTGTTAAAATACTAAATATGCATGTACATGTTGAACATTTTTGTTTCATTTATTTGGCCTAAGAATGCCAATAGCCATCAACATACCATGAAGGATGGATGATATGTGGATATGAAACACTTTTCCATTAAGTGTTTAGTTCCCTAGCTAACCACAATGGTCAATTTGATTTATTTTAAAACTAACTACCTATGACACCTTGAGTCTTGCCCTTACTTATTTATTAACCATTTACACTATCAACTTATCCACATAATCACCTACATATTTACCTACATAACAAGTCATATCTTTCACAAGATAAGTTACCATAATGAAATTTGAAATCAATTCAATTAGGTTTTATCCATTATTAGTCTTAACAATTTTCCTATGGATGGTACCTTTGCTAGGTTCAATAATGAAATCTGAATTCACTACCACATGTGTCACAAAGCTATGGTGTATTGTTGAAGGAAAAACCTTTGTCATTGAAAAATGATGGAAGGGTTTTATCCCTTTTTTTTTTTTGTTGTTTCCTTACATATTCAATCTAACTTCCTTAAAATTATTAGTGCTTCAAAGTCACCAAAACAATACTAACACATTACCAAGAATAACTAGTTTCAATCCCCTTCAACCATAGTTACATAGCATGTGTGATTACACAACTATCGTTCTCCAAATCACCACAATGAATCCTATTTCGTATTAAATCCCCATTTCTCACCAATTTGTTTTAATCATGCATTGTTTTATTCAACCTTTCTACATTCAACAAAAACATTTATAAACATGTCAATCTCACAAGGAGGTGCATTATTATGTAGGAAATAAATGCAACCATTCTTAAAGAATATTCATGTCTAAATTTTGTTAGCTTCACAATGATGTGCAAAATTTGTGAAATTTTTATTCATAATGTAATAAATATAGTGATTCCAAAAAGCTTCTCACAACTCTTTTTCAATCTCTAACTTGACACATGATTCTTTTTTTCTTTTTTTAAAAAATTGGTTTTCCACAAATTTTTTCTTGTAAAAAGAGTGTCATCCCTCCCAAAATTTCTCAATCATTCATCCATATGCATCTCTCCAAAACCTTCTACAACATCTCGTAATTTTTTTCCAACATACTCACCATTCCTTAGTTGTTTATTCCTCCAAAACTTTCACACCATCCATGTTGCCCTTAAAAACAAAAACTTTTAGTTGCTCTTTGAGTTGTAATGAATTGCAAACATGGCATAAGCCAAACAACTCAACCTAATGATCTCATTTTTATATTTAACTTTGTTTTGTTGCGACCATTTCTTCATCAAAATTTTGTGTTTACACAATATTTAGCTTGAATTGCACAACCTAATTTTTTGTATTTCATAATTTTTTTTACCAATTTTTTTCAAATCTCCATTTGTAACATATAAATTCATTTTCCTTCATCAACGTTTTGATGACCTTGTTCATCTTTATGACCTATGAATCTATACGGTCCTTCTCAAATGGTTTCTAGTCCTTTCTTTTTTCTCAACTTTCCCATTTTCACCCACCATCTCAATATTTACCTTGCAAATTATTGTTTGCATTTCCACATATTAAAGGCTTATTTTTGTCCCCTTTGTGTTTTTTTGACACTTTCAAAAATTTATTCATGAAGTTTTGCAAACATTTGCATCTTTAAAATGCATATCACTTGAAGCTCCTTGTAAAGTCAAATAATGAGTCCAATTGGTTGTTCATTTTGAATCTTGGATTTTATTTAATAGACACCACAAATAAGGAAAATTTTGTGTTCTCTTGAATTATGCATATGTATCCAATGAATATTCAAGCCATTGTACATCCCATTCATGCACATATTTAGTTGTGGTAACCATCACAATCAAATTATGTTTGATAATTCAAATCAGATTTTCCACCAAGTCATTGCATTGTGAATCAACCAATGTAGATTGTTATTAAAAAAATCCATAATTGTGACACATTTTTGCAAATTTTCCACCTAAATTCAATTTCATCGATCAATACATGTTTGGGTGTGTTCCAAATTGTTAAATGATTTCATCCTTTAAAAACCTTGCGATTGATAACACCACATGATCAATTATTGTTTTGGCTTTTATCCATTTCAAATCATTATCAACTACTACCAAGGTGGTTGCAAGATAATGGTGACTCATTTTGGACAACACTTTCAAAAAGTCCATATTTTAACATTAAAATCATAAAAACTTTTTAAAACTAATGTTTAAATGTGGATTGCATGGTGATTAATGAATTAATAAAGTTAGATGAAAAAAAGCCCAACTAAACAACTTTTTTTTAACATACATGTTAGAGAGAAAAAACATCAATCCAACAAAAAATGATTGATATAAGGACTCTTGAAGATAAGGTCCAAATCTTGTCATTCAAAAATCAAAAGAAATTTGTTGATTCAAGTTTTTGGGGGAATTCATGTTTGTTTTTCTAATGTGTATCACATATTGAATCCATTTAATCCATCTTGGGATGAAATGATATTGAAAAATGCATTGGAATTTTCATACAAATTCAACACCACCATCCATGATCCATTTCAAAAGTTCATTACTATATGTTTGGTGTATATTTATTGAATTTCACCATTATGTAAATATTTTTATTCAAGTTGAAAACCTTAATTGATTAAAAAAATTATCACTTTGATAATTTTACCATGTGTTTGTGGCATTTGGATAAAATACACTTTGTAAAAAATCCAATGTGATGCAAAAAGTGAGCCACCTTATCTTGCAATTACCCACCAAGATATATTTGTTTCCATTCTAGGTTTTTAGTAAAGGCCTTATGGTATCAAAAACCACCTTGAAAAAAAAATCACTAACAACCTGTATGTTGTGGAAGTTTTCCATATTGGATTTCATTAACCATATTTCGTTAGCCAATTAACACTCCATGCATTCCCTTATAACTTTATGCACCAATTTAATTTAATTGTTCCAAAAGAATCTATGTTTCATCTTTTTGAAGGTTTTTTATTCCCCAAATTTGCGATCTCCATGTTTATGTTTTGAATCAATCTTTTCTTTATAATATCCTGACATCTATTCATGGCACTGTCAAACCCTTAAAGTACAAGTCCTTGTTCTCCCAACAAATATAAATAAATATGTTCAATTTCTAATCCTTCTATCAAAAGGAAAATTACTATGCACATATCTCTTTTTTTTGTAATAATCACGATAATTTTGTACTTCTACATTACCAATAGTAAGTAGAAATGGCTAAAAATTCATGCTACCTTCATTATTTTAAATAATATTCTAAAAGGTTGAGTCAGTGGCTAAAATTTAACCACTAAAATAGGATTTAAGGTTGATTTTGGAAGAATGTTATATGTTTGTTAAATGCATGGCTACCATTTTTGTAAGAGGTAGGTAGTGGTTATTTCAATTATTTATGGGGCTAAATTTTAGTTAGTTGAAATTTTTTTGTATTTGTTTGGAGAATCCATGTGTGAATTTATATCCTTGAAATTGTGTAGAAGAAATGTGAATCAATGTTAATAGTAACTTGGTCTTCGTTAGGACCCAAATGTTGTGGGATTCTATCAACATTGTTCACATTTTTTTCATAATTTAAAAATGTTGTGGATGTTTTATTGTGTGAAAACCTTTTACACGACCATTGGAATGTGTGTGTGTGTGTGTGTGTGTGTGAAATTCTAAAGATATTTGAGTTACTTCATTAAGTATCATTGTTTTTCATAAACATGTCTAGAATTATGTGTAATGGTTTGTCTATTAGGAATTACGATAATCTTACCATAGCCATAAATCGGCCATGTAATAACTTTGTTTTTTATGTTGTTTATTGTAATATATTTTATATCAATTGCTTGCCTACTTCAAAATCATCATTTTGTGACATTTTCCAATGATAATTTTCTTTAAAACGTTTTTAGACTCAATAATCCTTTTTTAGCCCAAGTCCCCTTGAAATTACATCTAAATCCAATGAGGTTTGTCAAATGTTAAAATCTACTTTAATTAAATAGCTTACCGACTACCAACCATGTTTAGTCAAGTTTGATGATCAACTATGATTCACCCATATATTTTGTCCTACTAAATCCTTAAAAAATAATTATTTTTCACAATCTCTTTCACCCATAATGCATGTTGTAGGCATTTTAAGAATAATCAATTTTCAAAGTACTCAAATATGTTTCATCTTCCCAAATGTCCAAAACATTTTGAATTCTTCCTCTTGGTAGTCCATCATTCATGTCATCTTTTGTTTTCTTGTTTTCTTTCCTTCAACACCAAAATCTACTTCTCGAAACAAATCCCATTATTTTTGACGATCCTTATTTACACTTAAAGAATTTGATTTATTGGTCATCAAATTAATGCTCACATTGTCTTGTATCATAAGTTGTGTCATTTAAATTGTTCTTCTCAAGACTAACATCATCACCATTATCAGTCACATTCAAAACAATGCAATTTCCAATGTTGTATTTCTGAAATCACACAACCTATCAAGATTCAATTTGAAACAACAATTTACATGTAACCAACAACTTTTGTGACCAATATGTGCTACTTGATCTTTATACCTTTATCCCTTCCATTCATGTCATTGTCCTACAACATATATGGTCAAAAGACTCATGTCTTGAATTTTTTCTTGAAATTCTTTCTCATTATGTAGTCCCATTAGATTGTGGTTTGAAGCATCAATGTTCACGTGCCCATTGTTAGTCTAGATGTACAATCCTAAAGCTAAGGTCTTGAAGTAGATCCACCCAATGTCCTTTGCACTCACATGCACATTTGAAATAATGAAAATAATCACTTTTAGTGGTTTATTATGAATGTGTAGAATGAATTAATGTATGCAATGGAGATGTTGGCTAATATGCATGATCCCTTCGATCAATGTATAACATTCCTTTTCCATGGGTTGATATTTCTTTTTTGTGAGAAACAATCCTTTATTAACACACACAACGACTAGCATGTGTCTTCCTTTTTTATAACAAAATACTAGACATATGAAAAACATGAAGACCAATCCGCATCCAAAATCAAAACCTTGGCAAAGTTAGGTTTAGCAAACATTCCAAAGTATTCACTAGGTGTTGTTTGAACTTCTCAAATGTTCCTTGGTAGATGGGAGCCCACATAAATTCAATATATTTTTAGTTTAGTGCAAAAGGAGGGCTTGCCACCTTGGCATATCCTTTTATGTAGTTCTTGTAGTATCTCGTTCAACCTAAAAATGCCTTCACATTTTTAAATATAATGAACACATGAAATTTTGTTATACCATTACACCAAAACATGGCATCCATGACTACAAGCATGGCATAAATGATGAGTCCAATATTTGACTATAAAGTTTTAAAAACAAAATTTCATGGCTTTCTAATTGAATACAACTCTTTGCTTATGCCATATTTTGGCATACTTTACTATTGCAAATTCTCCAAGGTCAAGTTGAACCCCATCGATGTTCACCACAAGCTTCAAGAAAATGATTTCTTTTAGCAAAATTATATCTTGTCAAAGCAAGTGTTTTATAACCCACTCAAGATGCTTCTTGAATGTTGCTTCCAATCTAAACCATGTACCTTGACATCCTCCAAAAAACATTTGACTAAATGATCAACTTTTTTTTCAAATATTTCATTCATGGTTCTAGAAAATGCACATGTTGCATTATCTTCTACTAAGAAATCCTTCTTTTTGTGATCATTGTCATTTTCTTCACGTCCTTAAGCACCATACTTTTTTGTTAGAATCTTGATTGAAGGTCCAATGCACTATGCACATATGACTTCCCAAGCTAGGTTAACACGTCTTCTACTAGAAACATGAGATAGGAATCTTAATGAGTTTGTATGTTTTTGATGACAACTAGGCACCACAATCTTGGTGTGATCCGTCTTTCTTGGTGGGCAAAGTGAGTTTGTAAATAAATTATGAAACGTTTAACTACACATTTTACCCATCTGCACCAACACATTAATTTTTTCAAAAACCTTTTCATTTTCCCAAAAAGACAATTCATTTGGGGTTGTTTCCCAAAGAAGGTTACTTTATAGAATGTTCACCCTTTGGACACAACATCTTAGTTCTCCTTTGCTCCATGAAAACATTTGCTACTACTATTATAACGATTCCCACAATGCATTTTCATAATTTAGAGCCTGTGCTCAAATGGGAACATAGTTTAATCTACCATTTGAATATTGTCATTACACTTCTTATTAATCCCATCCCTTAGCTTTAGTTTTGTTTGCACTTCTATTGCATTTTATATGCATCAAACTTGGCTTAACTTTCAAAAGGTTAATATTTATCCATTGATACTAGACATGTGGTGAAGATTTTTAAAACCATATAATGTCTTGTATTTTTTATTTATAAATTAGTTTCTTTGTACATGTTTGAATATAATCTTTAGGTTGTTGCATGTACATGTCCTCTTTCAATTAGCCATTTAAGAACATGGTCTTTACATCAATTTAGTGTAATTATAAATATTTCTCTATAACTAATAACATTACAACCTTAATGGAGGTCATTTTAATCAATCGTGAGAAAGTTTGAATTGGTAATCAATTTTAACTACGTGTGAATAACTTTTAACAACCGTATGTGCTTTATATTGATTTATAATGTCATTAACTTTTAACTTAGTTTTGAATATTCATTTGCAACCAACAATTGACATATTAGATGTTAAACAAGTGAACATTCAATTATTTTTTTAATAAATAAATTTTATTTGAATCTTATGCAATGTTTTTCCATTTTTCATCATCTGACCTTGTCAAAGCTTTTTTCATGGTAAAAGGAAAATGGTGATCACACCTCTCATGATTAATGCATTGAACTTAAATGAATAAATTAATTTCCAAGTTGTTGTGTTATTAATCTTGTAGATCATCATGGTTATGTATTTATTTCATCATTATTATGATCATTCATGTGGTGTTTGATAAAAATTTCCAAATTAGTAGCTTGTTCATAATAATTAAATTCAAGAATGTCAAATTGACACATCTTTGTATTTTGTGAATATTATGACTTGATGATATTTGTGAAGTTTGAAAGTGCAAGGTGCTAACAAGTGGGGCTTCACCCCAATCAATTAGGTTCTATTATTGGAATATTTTCAACACCAAATCATCTAATTTTAAATCTTCAATAATTATTTGATTGAAGTCTTTCACATTAGGTTCAACTTTTATTATATCAAGACTTCTTCATCAAATACCACATCTTTGCAAATTTCCACATTATTTGTAATTTTTTTCAAAATTTTGTAGCCTTTATAGTATCATTATATTTGAGTATTGAACATTTTATGCTTTGTGCATTTAGTTTTCTTCTTTTCTCTTTAGAAATAAACATGCGAGCGTCACTTTATGTACCAATGAGACACAAGTTCCTAAAATAAGCTATAATTGCTATGGCTTTTTCCCACCAAACACTATTCAAGTTTGCATGTTCCAATATGCTTTGTGCACTTTCCACCATAATGTGTAATTTTTTCTTTCAACTATCCCATTTTATATGGCATTGAAAATTGCCTTGCAATTCCATACATTTTAAACAAAAAAGATTAAAAAGCCTTGGATACATATATTTACTTGCATTGTCATTCTTCAAAGCTTGCAATGGCTTCCTTGTTTAGCATTCAACTATAGATCTATAATTCTTGAAACAAGAAAATGTTTCACTCTATTATTTAATAAAATTAACCATTGTTTTTCTATTGTGAAAGTGATAAAGTACTTAGCTCAACCCCGTGATGGGGTTTGCATTGGACCACACATATTTGAATCAACCAATTCCAAAAAGTCCTTGGTTCTTGTAATTACATTTGTTAGGATCTTTTGACAATTTTGTTTGCTTTGGAAACAAACTTGACATACTAGTAAATTTAAAAAACTTTTTTATGTTTAGCTCGTTGACCATTTTTTTGGTTTTGTAGAACTTTAAAGCAATCAATTCCCCAGTGTCTAAGTTTTTGATGCCATAATTCCATTTGAGATTGCTATTTTTGTCAAAGTTTTATTGGACAAATTGTCATTTCTCATGGGTTTATTTTTCTATGAATTCACCATTCCAAGCTCATATAAATTACCATCACAGTAGGCAACAATCAAATTAACATTTTTGTACATGGGTAAACAATATTAAACAATAAATTCAAGTTGATAACCTACATGAATTGTTTAGAGCATAGAGATTAGATTCTTTTGTAGCATTGGAATGTGCAATGCATTAGATTGCCATAGACCCATGTTCTTCAATCTTTAGGAATAATGTTATTTCTTACATCAATAATTATTGTTCTTGCTAATGATAATTGACTTATTAGTGATTTGAAGTTATTTACATGAACGATAACAAACATGTCTTTCATCATCTTTAGCCCATATCCAATTTGCTTTGTTCAAAACATTTTTTTAATAGGATTTTTGGTAGCAATTGTTTTTGTTCATGTTTTTTTTTGTTGCTCATTTGCAATGTTAACATGTTGAAGGCTTGAATCCTTCACATTAAGAAGGAAGGATGCAAGCTTGTGCTTATCCATCCTTGCTATACCATGTTGGAACTTAGAATTTGAGTTTGAATCTATTGCAACTCAAATATTCCAATTCAAAGAACTCCATTTCCATTTGGACTTTCCAAGTATGAACGATTTGTCGCATTGAAGTGCTCAAAGAGCACAAGTGGGTATTCCATTTTTGGACGCTAGTTCTCAACAAGCCCTAACATATACTATGTTTCAAAAATGAATAAGACATAAGCTCTTTATTATGAAAATCCACCCAACCACAAGATAAGCTTACATGTGCTCTCTCTCCTACCAAGCTTAATATTGTTTTAGAGGTCTACCTCTCTAGACAATCATGTCCTTTCAAAGACTTTAATGTCTCTATGACTTGGCAATGCATCTTGTAATCTCTAGACCCTAAACCCTAAAATCCAACTATTCTAATTATTGGCTAACTCTAAGGACATTTCCTACAACATAAATGTTGGCTTGTTTGTTTGGGTGTGACCAAAGCCATAATAACCCCTCCCAAGTTCTGAGGGTCCCTACTCTTCTGCTTTTGGTACCATCAGAAAGCCCTCAACCAACAAACAAACAAACAAACAAACAGGGCAGTGTGCACATTTTTGTCATCTTGCAATTTTCTACCCAATGAAACAAAAGTTATTGAATTTAGAATGATATTCATCTCTAAAAAAGCAATTAATTTTTTAAAAAAAAAAAGGAGCTTTTCACAGTTCACTAAAAACTCTGAAAGTAAATCCAATTCCAAAATAGTGTTGGGATGAGTGATGTTACAAGAGGTTTAATATACTTGTGCTATCAGCAAAAGGACCCTCAAGTCCTATTGAAAAAACCCCTTGAATCCCCTTGAATCCCCTTGATTTCCTTTTGAGTTTAAGTTTTAGGGCTTGGGTTGGGGACTAAAACATCACCCAAGTACATAATAGGTACTCAAGGAAATCTTCAGGCCACAAATTCTTACATACATGATTCATGAAGTCACCCTGTCATCCCATCAGTAAGTAGTGTTCAAGAGTGCATTAAATTCAGGCATGCCAGCAGGCCCTTGAAAGAAAGAAAGAAAGAAAGAAAGAGTTGTCAAGAACAACAAACCAACTAAAAACAAAAGAGTATTGTCAACTTGTTGCAAAATTAATTAATGAAAAAAAAAAGGGTGTCAGCTCCCATGTCTGTAAACCCTAACTGCACACTCCAGAGTTGACATGTGATGATGCCACACGAAGTGTAACAGAAGCAATGAGCATCCAAGACTCCCAACTGCTCCTCCTCCTCCTCATTTCCAAAAGAAAAAAAAAACTCACTCACCACTTTCAATTGCACCCCCCAATAAACCCAAGTGGTCCTGCAAAATCATTAAAGTATGATTCCCTGTCACTTAACCTTATGTGACAAAATTCCCACTCACAATTGTAAGTAAGAAGAAAATAAGGGTCTCAGGTCTCTTGTATAATGGCTATGGTCTTCATGACAAGTTGAACAAAATCATGAGAAATGATGAAATCATTTAACATGTTTTAAGTAATTTTGAGTGCAAGATGTATTTACTTAAAAAAGGAATGCACTTTAGAGAACACAGCACACAAGTCTCCAGTTGTCAATCACACATTGGTTCCAAGTTCAATCAAGCACAAAAATTGAAGTTTATACGGTAAATTAGGTCTTCTTCATCTGTCACTCACACATTGGTTCCAAGTTCAATCAAGCACAAAAATTTAAGTTACTTGAAGATTCTTCACACTGATGTTAAATCTCTTTCCCTTGGGTTGTGAACTTGTAGCTAAACTGGTACAATGTTTAAAAAACCCTAAACCCTAAACCCAAAAAAAAAAAGTTCCTTTCTTCTAAACATTGGAAGCATCCTCTGTACTTGGACTAAATCAGGATCTTTTGAGTCCAAATTTCACAGTTCTGGAGAATCTCAGTGTTGGGAGGTCTCTGTTTTTGGAACATGGAACCAGCAGACTAAGGATTAAGAGCCTTAGGATCTGCCAAAAATCAAAGAACCATTTTTGATCCTTGACCACAATGCTCAAAAATCCTTAGTCTGTTTGTTGCAGCAACCAATATTTGTTGCAAATTCAACCTTTTAACAGGCCATTTTGGGCAAGTTTTCAGGTCCCATGGGAAAAAAACATTTAACTTGGCTACCATGTAAAGCTTCCTCAAAACACATATGCTAGAAGACTTGGTGCACATCATACTCACTGCTACTTCCATGGATGGGCAGTTAAGATCTCATTTTGCTCACTAAAATACAAAAAAAAATCCAATACTTGATAACTCCCTAGTGTTTTTTGCCTATCAAGATATGCATATCAATGTTCCTGTTGGAAGAAAATGTGTGTGTGTGATATGCCAAGTTTAATACAGTACCCAATACTAGGACCCCGCTGGTACGCACAAGAGTCGATACCAAATCAACACTGGTGCAAAGTGCAAAGTGCAAAGTGCAAACCTCTCATGCAGTTTACTAATGAATAAGAACAAATGTTTTTATAAGGCACTGATACCAGGACTCAGCTTGTATGTTTCAAAGTCAATATCAAATCAACACAACTCATGCAAACCTTTTGTCGGGTTTACAGGTGAATTATAATAATAAGAGCATTGCACAATCTTGATATACACCCAGAAGGAGAAAAAGCCAAAAAAAGAACCAAACAAGGAAGGATCATCAAAGATGAGAGAAAGACTACTGAGGACTTTTGGAAGTATGTATGTATGTACAGTGTTTGAAGGACGACATGAGTCTGCTTTTTTGGGAAGCTCAGCCCTGTGCCCCAGACACCCCCGATTTAAGAAGCCATTGCAACAATAGTCTTTTAAAAAAAACATGATTTGAGAGCTGGAAACCAAACAGAAATCTTTGTCTGAAAAGAGTAGCCTTCAGAAAGATTAATCAAGCTCACCATTTGAGCTTTCAAAAATTCTAATGAGTTAAGAAGCCTTCAGAACCAATGAAACTCTTCACTATTGATGACTCCAAATTTTGCAGAATCAGAATGTGAGGAGAATACCTGAAATCTCAAAGAACAGAAAACTTGGAGGTTTTCTAAGCGTTCTCAATCTTTGGTATCTTCTTTCAATGGGCAGAAAGACACATAAGAAGAATCACACCCACAAATCAATGCCCATTGTTGTGCACTCAAAACCAAACTTAAAAAATGGCAACAGAAATTGCAATATGGAAAAGAGATAGCACCTCTCCTTAGAGCACACAAGAGTCAAAAACTGAAGAGAAAATTCTCACTGCACAAACGGTGAAAATCAGAGAGCAAGAACCCCAATTCATTATGCACACTCAAATTCAAAACTCAACAAAGGCAACAATACACTTCTCCATACAGCACAAAAGTGAAGAGAAAATTCTCTCACTGCAGAAGGAGCAGAGCAACAGGCAAAAGTAATGTGCAAGAACACCAATTCCCATTGAGCATGCACAATCAAACTCAAGAACTTGCACATCAGCTTGCAGCATTGAAAGAGATGAAGCAAGGCACAAAAACAGAAGACTGGAAAAATTCTCACTGCAGACATAATAGCAACAGAGAAAGCAATGTGCAAGAAGAAGCCCAATTCCTATTGTGCATATGCAAAATCAAACTCAACAAAGTCGACAGAACTTGACAACACCTGTTCCTCTCTCCTGTAGCACAACATAAGCAACAAAAAAACTGAGGACCAGAAAATTCATTCAAGGCAGAAACAATAGCAAAAGAGAATGTAATGTGCAAGAATCTGCAAGATTAAGGTGGATTGATGGACACTATTTTTCTCCAGTCTTGCTGCGATTCTGTGTAAGGGAAAATGCAGATACTTGGAAAATGCAGCTAAACAATCTCCAGAGCTTTGTAATCAAGGAAGATGAACAATCTACCAGCGAGGAAGTTGCCTCATTGCCCGATTTGTTTTGCTGCAATCTGCTAATGTTACAAGGTCTAGAATGTGTGCTCACTGTTCACATTGTGTGCTGCTCCAGGACACTACTCTCTATTTTCTGTCTTAACTAAATCTAAAGCATGATGATCTAGTAGTAGTACTCTCTGCTATTAAACTTGTTGCACACAGAACTGTGTTTCCTAAGAAAATCATGTTGGAGAGAGAGAGAGAGACAGACAGACAGACAGACATGAGACATGAGACATGAGCAGGTGATTGAAGCACCTGTGATTGAAGCTTTCTGTCAAAACCATCCACATGAACAACAGCAGCAGCAGTCTTGGACCACATCTCCAACATTTCAAAGCAAGAGCTACCTCCGCCAGAAAAGTGCCACAAAAGCTGCTCTTAGTGAAGAGGAAAGAGATGTACAGATATACAGACAGAGGAAGAGACATCATTGTCTACTAAGACTTCGCTGTTGCCAGCTTGCTTGTGATCTCAGACTCTCGTAGAGTTTCAATGGAGCAAAACCAAAGAGAGAAAGAAAGAGACAGACTCTCGAGACTGTTCTCTTCTTCTGAGATCTTGCAAAAACGTTTGGACAACATGCGCATCGGACTCGGATTTCGTCAACGAACTGCTGCAGCGGCAGATGATGATGATCCGAAGCGTTGCGATCTACGTGTCAAAGATTCGTACTTGGCGGTCGTTTGCGACTCTTTGCAGTGGGCAATGGCACCTTGAATCGCGCTGTGCAGTTCGGCGATGGAACCACTGCTCAACGGCCGGCCGCTACCGCGTCGCGTCGGTGTGCCGACAGCAGATCGCGAGCGAGGACTACCAACAACATCAGCGGTAACGGAGGCAAATCTGGAGCTCTGGGAAGAATACGAGGACGAGAAGCTTCTGTTGCCGGGTGCGATGTGATTCCGAGAATGTCTTCGAGTTTCATGTGCCAAAGATGACGACGGCAGACTGAAGCTCCCTGTGAATCGGCATGAGGATTCGTCGTCAAGCTCCTGTTGCTCGTACTTCTTCAAGTGTAGCGGCTTCAGCATCTTCATGTACTTGTGCAGATACTCGCGCGCCTTCGCCATCCCTCTTTGGTGGTCTCCTCTTTCTATATCACCACTGCTGACGAGACCTCTTGAAGAAGAAGAAGACGTCGTCGTTTCCATGTAAGAAGAATAAGAAGAAGATCCAGTCTGCAACGACAACTCTCCTCCGCTGTTGTCTTCTTGACAGAAGTTTGTCTCTTCACTGCATTTGGCGTCTTCAATCGGATCGGAGCAACTGCTCTCTTCTTCTTCTTCTTCTTCAGAGACATGGCTTAGAGACTGCTGGTGCTGCCGCTGCTGACCACCTTTCAGATCCCGCGAAGGACTCGACCTCGTCGTCACAGTGACTTTCTTGGCTGCTCCGAACAATACCTTCCACTTGAAAGGGGGTTTGAGCCAGCTAGAGATGGTCGAAGAAGAAGAAGCAGAAGAAGAAGAACGTTGTTGTTGTTGTTCAAAAGATCGGACGTGCGTACCAAAAACCTCCCGATTGTGCAGAAAGCTGCCTTTGAGATCACTCGAGATCGGCGGCATCTGAAAGGCTTTGCTGCAGCTGCCGCCGCCGCTACTATCGGAGAAGTTCGCATCCTGCGAGCTTCCGCTTGAATCCCGGGAGCTGCTACTGTCCCTTGCGGAAGTCGAATCCCTACAACTGTCCGTGGAAGAAGAAGTAGAGTCCCTATCTCTGGGAGGATCCGACCAACTGTGGCCTCGAAATCTGGCAATCCCAGCAGCGTCGGTCACCACTGCCGTTCCATCCGAGGATAGCAAGTCCGCATTGTGCATCCAGAGCTTGGTAAACTTCGGGTGGAAGCTGGGACGAAGAACTCTAGTGGCCTGAGGTGCTTGCAGTACCGGAACTATCTGGCTAGTGTTGACGCTCTCCTGCTGCTGCGGCTTCTTCTCTGACGACGACGCGAGTCTCTGGACCATTCGAAGACGAGGAGGAAGATGAAGAGGCAGAAGCTGTCCTTTGAAGAAGAGTTCATCAGCTGAAGACATACCGGAGGAAGGAGCTTCCCGCTCTGTTGATGAAGAGGCCGCTGCCGACATGCTGAACTCGAACTCTTGAAAGCCGTCGTCATTATCCTCGTCCTCATCGCAAGTCTGCCGCCTATGAGTCGTCGTCGTCGTCGTCGCCGCCGTGCACACATCCACCTTCACAGGCGGCCGCAGCAGCAACAGCTCCTTGTCGACATCGAATTGACGCTCCCCACGCTGTGAAGAATGCTTGCTGCAAACAACAGTAGTATTTCCGACGAGCGGCCATAGAAAGGACAGAGGAGTTTGCTCCCAGTCGTCGTCAACATACTCTCCTGCTGCCGCTGCACCTCCTTCAGGCCTCCGAGGTTTGATTCCCGTCAAGTCGCGAAGACTCCAGTCCGGTTCTCCCATCACCTTCTTCTTCTTCACGAAAAGTTCAACGCCTGTTTCTTGTTCGTCTTTCTTTCGCAACTTCTCAAGTCTTCTTCACCCGGTTCCACTCTTTTCCCATCTGCAAAGCTGCGGTATCTCTCGAACATGCTTGAGTCCCAGCTAACAAAAGCTCGTGTGCTGACATACGTCCGCGTTTTGTCTCCGCCTCTCCACTTCACTTACCAGGCTTTTCTCTCAGTGTTGCACACTCTTGTCATAATACCTTTTTGGCAGCATTGCGTCTAGAGATAAAAGTGCGGAGCAAAACGACAAAACCCTGTCCCCTGACTGACTGGGGCGGGGGTAAGGGACCACAAGAGACAAATGTGCGAGGTTTTCTTTTGTTCCCGTCAAATGGCAGGCAGAAAAACGAGCGAGCAAAATAAACAAAGGAAGACTTGGTGATGGCGCGTCGAGCTTCCGACCGCAGTGCCGGTCAGGAGATCGTGGACAAGCCATGGACTTCTGGAGATCTGTCGCAACGATCTCTGGTCATAAATGCCGTCCACACCACCATCAACGGACTTATCGAGACACGGGGAAAGGCCATTTTTCACAGCAAGAACAGCACCTCATGCACCTTCGAAAGATGAAGAGGAAGGAGAAGGGGTTGATATCTTCCGAAGGCGGCCGTATAGAACACTATCTATACTAGGGACGTGCTCTCCACCAGCACCTCCAATGCTGCTGCGACTCACGGCTAGACACAAATGTCGCTGCATGCATGCCGCTGCTCACGGTGAGAAAGCGGATCTGTCGAATTATGTTCAAGCAGACGAGGATGCTCGGGACTTAGCAGGAACTGTTCCAGTACAGAGAAAGTTCTTCTTCCACCTGGTTGTCCAACCAATCGAGACGAAAACTAGAGCTGCATTCTGCTGACTCTCTAAAAGACCTCCTCTCTCCGACTGCACGGTAATGAAATCAATCACACAGCACGCACAACCAAACCAACACGCAAAGCAAAACAATCTCACACAAGAGCCGAAATCGTACCAATCAACTACATATATGTATATTCGTAAGAAAACAGTCACAAAGACACAAACTATACTGAAAACGAGCAGAGAGTCAACGAACTGAACACAAAAATAAAAAAAACTCAGAAAAAAAAGCATCACAAAATTCTTGTTGCTCAAAACAACAATACGAACCACACACAAACGATACGACAATCCACCCGCCCCGCCCGCCGAACCGCCCGACAATCCGCCGCTACCTGATATGATCGATGCAAAAAATTCAACGACTGCTGCTGCAGCTGCTGCAAAGATCTCGATCTCTTTGCCGCTGCAACTTGTGGCGGAAAGATCTCGCTCAAGCTGACGCCCGTGGATGCGGAGGTACACAAAGCACGCTGCTGCTCATTGCCGCTGCAACAACTCCTGCACTAGTGATCAATTAGAGAGAGAGAGAGAGAGAGAGAGAGAGAGAGAGAGTACGTGAGAGGGGGCTACGTACGTGACCAAGGAGATACAGATACGTACGTACGTAAAGAGGGACGGGGATACGTACATTTCCACAGACGACGACACCAATAAAGAACGGCCTTGCAGAAACGGAACAGAAAATTAACTCTTTTTGTACTTTCATTCTCATGTGTATAAGTACGAAGGACGGAGAATGGGGCTGTTTTTGGAATGAGAGTTTGCAATTGTCAGTGTGCGATGGATGATAAATACATACCAGGGTTGGTTTCTGTTAAGGATTTTTTGTGATGTAGTAAGTCAACATGGCTCTCTATCATCGGAAAAATAATTTAGCCAAATTCTGTTACATACTAGATATGAAAGTAGAAATAAATAAATAAATAAATAATAAAATAAAATAAAATCGTTCTGTATTCTTGGCTATCTACTGGAAATTATTACAAAAATCTGGCAATTTTGATTTTGATTTTGATTTTTTTTCCTTTAAAATCTGGTGAATCTGGGCCATTTGTTTCATGAAAAATCCTTTCAATATTATGGAATCATATTTTTTCAAGTCAAAATCTAGCCAACATTTGCCTGAAAGAAACACTGGTGGTGTACCAGTGGTTTCTATAGGAATTTTAGTTTGTAGCCAAAATGGCGAGCTATCATCCGTATATATATATATAAAAAGGTGGCTTTCATGCTTAGGAAGATTTAGCCAAAAATCAGGGCTAGAAACCAAATATAAAGTTACACAAATCTTTTAATCATCTTTTTTATATTTTTGGCTACACAAAATAAAAACCAAGTATAAAAAAATCTGGCAATTTTTTACTAAGTTTTTTTCCCCTCCCTTTTGACCATGGGGGAAACTTCCAATATCAATTAATTTTAGAATTAAGGGGCTGGTTGGGAGATGAATGAATGAATTTTGGCAATTGTCCTGTTAAGGTCCTTCCTTACTACACCCAGGGGCGCAAAGGAAAGATGTGGTAGAATTTGAATCGGCTGCAAATTTGATTGAGTGCAAAGGAGAGGAGGAGCTTTGTGAGTCCTTTGCTGTCCTCTCTCTCTCTTGTGGCAGAAAATTTAGGTCATTACCTGACATAAAGATCTGGTAGAATTTTAAAAGGACTATCAGAGGAAGGAGCCTTACAACACGTAAGTTGACATCCTCTCTTGTGGCAGAAATTTTAGTATGACAAGCCACCAAATTCCTGGAATCGCCGTGTTTAAGGTCCTTACCCGGCATAAAGATCTCGTAGAATTTTAAGCGGATGTGAATTTGTTTGAGGATAACTAGAGGAGGAAGGAACCTTATGCGGAAGTTGACATCGTGTGTGTGTGTGTGTGGACCCAAACTAGTTTTTCCACCAATTTTGGTGGTAATCTGAGTTTCATCCCCCTCTTTCCTTTTTCCTGAGCGCCTCTACTGCTGCTACATATGTTTTCACTCCTCGACTATTATACTTACTCTCGAACCTTGTGCATTAAATGTTGAGTGTTATTTTTCGTGTTATTTATTTTTCATTAGTATTTAAAGATTGACAACCCATGTGGATTGAGACTTGGGTAATCCAAGTAGGTTATTAGATTTTGAGAAACTCAAATATGAAACAATCATTAATATAATCGATTATCCAAAAATGAAAAACCAACAATTGGTAGGTTATTAATAATTGGCTTGATAATCAAGTTGATAACCAGGTCAAAATTCAATAACTGCCTAACACTCATTTGGACATGTAGAAGTATGCACAATAAAATGGCAAAGAGTTTAAAAGACTCTTGGTGGAGTTTCACATAAAAGCTTCTGATAGAAAGAGCAAGACCATTTTATTCTGCAAGTAAGAAGCATGACGGTCTTGCAGAAGAAGAAAAACTAGTGGATTTTGGGTTTAGGGTTTTGAGTAGCAACAAACCCCAACCCGGGGGAAGTTCAGATGTCGAATGAAGGCAATTACATGTGTAAAAGTCAAAGTATGGAGCGGGGATCATTCAAGGCTCTATGGGTGTATAACAACATATCCATACTCTTATCAATACCCAATATCAGAGTATAACCAATATATATCAAGTACAACAATTGTCTGAACTTGCCATAAGCGAGAGGCCATTAAGCAATGAGATGGTTGTTAGGGTAGACACACTTATCACCGAATGGTATTTAATCATTCAACCTTTTCAAGTTTTTCCTTGTTTCAGAACCAAATTAAAGGTTTTTTTAAAAATGTCATTGGAAGTGCAAAACAAAGAGCTACAAATGTTTTTTCAAACCTCAAAAAGTGAAGCAACAAAGCAGAAAACACAAGAAAAAAAAAGAATGATATTTTGTTTCAAATTTTGTCTCTAGATCCCCTTACTTTAACTTTAGAGACATTTCTCACTCATTTTGAACAGAAGGCTTTTCTCTTTTTGGGCCTAAAAAGAAAAGAAAAAATTAATCAATTTTACAATCAAAACCACATTTCTCCAAAATCTTCCCAATTTTTGTGTGAGAAACTTCTTGAGTGTGATCCTTCTCTCATTGTCACTTGTGAGATCTGTTTGTTGCTTGCCATGATAGTTTGGTGGATATTTGAGTTGTGCTAAATTGGCGTTTTGCTCTTCACAATTTGGGCACTTTTCATGTGTTGCTTGCTGTTGTAGGTAGTTTGCATATTGACTTTTCTCTATGCATTTGCTATTCTAGTTTTGGCACACTCTGGTATTGGGTACTGGCATGAATATTGACTTTGGGTAATTGGCCTCTTCCTATTAGGAACTTGGTAGTTGAGTAATATTGACTTCATTTTGGGGATGGTGGGTAGGGGGGGGGGGCCTGCTTTTCTATTCCAAATTTGGCACTTGGTAAGTAGTTGCATAAAATATATTTGACTCTTTAATAATAATCAGCATTCTGCTATTTAAAATCCTAGGTATTATTCCTACCAAGGGTTTTTTCATTCAAATTTTCAATATCCAAAGTTTGGCGATATAAATTTTTTTTACTAAAATCAATAGAACTTACACAATTTCCCAAAATTTTCTCAATTTTGTTGTTCAAAGAACAAAAAAAAAATTCAGAAAAAATACATATCCTTATACATTTTAAAACACATATATTACAATTTTTATTTTTATTTTTTTCCCCCACCAACTTTTGAGCTTTTAGGGTTCTTGAATATTTCAACTTTTGGTTGAGCTTGTTGAACCTTCTTTTCACCTTGGATTCTGTGTAGTACCCACCAGTCACCGTCCACTGGATGCCGGTTATGACTCGGGTTATGACTCAGTCATGGATGAACCTTAACTGAGTTAATATCCGTTTTCACCTTGTAACCCATTTGGTAAAAGAGTAGGTCCCCATATCTAGGTAGGTAGGTAGGAAAATAGATGACTATTAGATAAGTAATAGGTTTATATGTAACTAAGAGCTGTTTTTACCACTTCCCTACTAAACCCTAAAACCCACTTGTTTACCAGGTAGGTAGTAAAAGAAGCAACTGTGCTAACCACCATGGTTACCTAGGGAACTGGAACCCAACAGAAAATTGTTGCCTGACCACTTATCATCCATCCTTCACAGTGCACTACTGGTGGGTGGGGACTCATGACATTAGGGTTATGTAAGGTGGTGATGCAATGGCATGTTCTACACTATAGAACTTGTAAACACAATAACTTTGTTGTTGGCCTTGCCTACTACCAAGGCAAGGATATTGTGTTTAGATTCATTATAGAGTATAGTAGCTTAAGGGATTTTGGCCCCCTCTAGGTAATAATAATAGGTCTATTTTTTATATGAGGATTTTTGAAAGATAATATTTGGGCTAACTCGTGTTGAAACTTGAGATTAGTTACAGAGTTATAATATCTTAAAGGATTTTGGGTTTCTTTTAGAGGAATTTTTTTTTGAAGATTATAATTTTTGCATGGTGAAATATTTGAGCTTTCATAATTATTATTATTATTTTTTGCCTTAAGATATTTTTTTAATGTAAATGGCAAGGCTAGAGTGTGACACACCGCTTGTTGTGTTTTGATTTGCATTTGACTTGCAATTGATTCACAATAGAACGACTCTTGATTCTCCAACCTTTTAAGTGTTAGTTACATGGGAACTCACAAAAGTGCATGGGTGGTGGTAATTCACCAACTGGCATACCACCACAGCCCATTATCCCCACAAAAATAAATTATCAAAAAGTGTATAAGAATATTGGACCCATTCCACCTTGGAATGTGTTGAACCTTGTATAGTGAAACACTGTTCCATTAGGCAATAATAATGAGTTCTACGAGGGCCTGCTCCAGATGATTCATAACTAGTGCTCCTCACCTTGCTTTGATGCATAAGCAAGTGGAACTGGCCAAAGGCTGAGTGAATTAGCAGATGGCCACCTAAAACCTAAACCCAGAGAACCTCAAAAGAGGCATATGAATTAGACATAAACTAGTAACAAATATTAAAGGGTTGTCAATATTCACACATATATTAGAGATATATCTACTATATTAATTCACTACGTCTGTGCGTGCGTCTGTCTGTGACACGACAATTCTGAATGAGTGGATGGATGGATGGATGCCTCCTTCCTCCATATTTTAGCCGGGCTTTTATTTTAGCTCCGACTTAGTGGGTGTTCCAAGTTTGAAGTAACCTTACGACCACTTGAAATCTGCCACATTTGAAAACCGTTTGTGCCTTGCAGGCAAGGGTGACCACTAGTGTTAAGTGAAGAGAACAAGAACACAAAAATCCAATAAAAGGTTGATGGTAGGAGACAAAAAGGGAAGTTCATTAAAAGATCAAAAGACGCACAACCCATAGGAACCAAGAAAAAGCGGGAGAGCTAGTCCCTCTCTTGGTAGGAGGCAATCTCACCCACAGCCCCTATAATGTCACCTACATGCAAATTATGAAATCTAATAATAATGGGCGGTCTAGAACAAGCTTCATTTACCAATGCAATTTTCCTCTCTATAGCAAAAGATAAAACATGTTAAAGAGTAATACTAACACATTGCATAAAAAATTGAATGTAAAAAAAAAATGATAAATGATCTTTTGTTCATCTCTGGTGAAAAAGATGAGCACACTCTTTGATGAATTGATCTATTTTTCGTTTAGGTGTGCTGTGCACTTTCATGATCATCAAAATAAAATGATGCCTCTTATGAAACTCTCTATATTTGCAGATCTTAGCAAGGTCTTAAGTTTCGCATCTACACTTATTGATCAACTAATAACATTTGAAATCACAATCTCCTCCATTGGATCAATAATCATCACATCAAAAGCAAAGACTTAATCTTTTTGAATCATGTAGAGATCGACTTGTAATGAAAATTTCAACATAAAGATGTACCACCGCTCTCTCCATACATAGTACGAAGAGAACATAATATCAATATCATGAGTTTGTTATTAAAAAACTAAGACTTAAAAAAACAATAAAAAAATTTCAGGAATGAAAATAGGATGAAATCACATTACATTGAATTTTGTGATAATATGAGTTTCCTTGTCTTTTGGCCTTGCCTACCAAGGCAAGGATATTGTGTTTAGAATCATTATAGAGTATACTAGCTTAAGGGATTTTGGCCCCTAGGTAGTAATAGGTCTATTTTTTATATGAGGATTCTTGAAAGATGATATTTTGGCTTGTGTTGAAATTTGAGATTAGTTACAGAGTTATAATATCTTGAAGCATTTTGGTTTCTTTTAGAGGATTTTTTGAAGATCATATTTTTTGCATAGTGAAATATTTGAGTTTCCATAATTTTTCTTTTGCCTTAAGATACTTTTCAATGTAAATGGCAAGGCCACAGTGTGACACACCCCTTTTTTTTTGGTCTTTTTTCTTTTTTGTCATGAACACTTTCATTGGGCCTATTGCTGACAAATTTATTTCAAATCCCATGCATTAAGTATTGTGGTACTGAGTTTCACCCTTTATTCAATGAAATTCTTTCACTATCATTTTGTGAATAATAAAGGATGAAGTTGAAATAAAAGATAAAAGGGTGAAAGGAAACCCCAAAGGCATGATGATCAGTTTATGGATTTCTCTATTGTATTAAAGTTATCTGTGAAGTCACCCTCTCTTTCACCCCCCTATCCCCTCTGCTTTCACCCCTTATCCCCTCTTTCAGTAAAGTAAGGAAATTTTATTAAATCTCAGTATGAAATGCTTGACTGTAGCTGAAGCTGACATGATGAGAGAGAGAGCCTCTTCTCCCACACGCCATCCAGAGACACACACACACACACACTGTCTTCTTTATCTATGGTTTGTTGCAAGTTGCAACTGCAGGAGTGCTACTGCTGGGCACACACAAAATCTGGGAATTTGTTATTGTGATGAAGTCCATGTTTTTGGAAGAAACAACCCTTGTTTTTTCAAAGCAAAAGTATCATCAATTAATTAATAAATAGGTAGTGGTAGCAGCATACTTTGTGTTGATTGGGTTGTTGCTGCTGCTGATGCTGGGAGGAAGTCCCCTCTGCTGCTTCTTCATTTGTGGCACATGAGCCCTAAACCCTAAACCAGAGGCACCAGTTTCAATTGTAGAAGTTGAAATGTGTGTAAAAAGCATCTGTCAGCAGCATATGAAGGCAATCAATCAGTGAGCTTTTTAGCTCAATTGTTGGATATATTTTACCAACTGTTGTTGGTGGGCTATATATGGCCCACTATTGTTGTTCTTTACTAGTTCAAAAAAGTCAGAACTGAAGTCTCTTCTTTGTCCTTTTTTTTTTGCATTCCAGGTACAAGACTAAAAATATTAATATTGTTTGGTTTCTATTTTGGAAAAGAGTTTTTTTTTTTTTTTTGTTCCAATTTTGGTTAGTTTTTGACTAATACTCTTTTGGTTTTGTCTTTTGGATTTTTCCTTCTGTTAATTTTTGTTGTCCTTTTAACAGGATTGGGGTTTTGGGTGTCTCATTTTAATTTTTATTTATTTATTCTTTGGTTTCACATTTTGAATGAAGATGTATGTCATGTAAATGTTTTTTTTCCAAGTTAAGGAATGTTTTTCAAATAGTTTTTGGATCCTTTCTCAATGTTTCATCAATTTTTTATTATATTTGTTATGTTTTTTTTTATCCCTATTGATTTTTTTTTGTTATCAACTCACCTATTTTTACACAACCTTCATACAAGTTTTAAGAAGAATTTTGAGACTAGGTTCTTTGGATTGGCCATAGGCCCCTTTCGTGTGCAAACATGTTTTTCTTCACATGTTCAAATGAGATCACAATGACAACATTGGCCATAGGCCACCCCCTTCTCATTTCTAAAGGGGGATTGTCCACATTTCCACAAAGTTCATCCATTTAGCTTTCTATTTGAATTGTTGAGCATTTGTTGGACCTATCATTGTCACTATATATTTTTTGAATTGTCATTTGTTTTTATTGGTGGCATAAGTTCCAATAATTTTCATATTATTTTTTTCAGCCCATTTAAGGTTGGCATAGGAGTTCCTTCTTTCGTATCATCTTTGACATGGCTTTTGATTCACATCACACATGCTTAAAATCTTACATGGGCCTAAGGACAAGTGCATGGTTTTTCGCTTGCTTGGTCATTTCATTTTTTTGTTTGGCTTCACTGGTTTTTCCTTTGCATTGTACACTAAATTGGGCCTTCCCCATTGTTTAGTTTTCATGGTAACTCATTGCATTTGTGGCTAGCCTTTATATTCAATAGAAATCATATTTTTTTATTGTTTCCATGACAGGGAATGAATTGCATCCCATGATGTTGTTCAAGATGCCTTTGTTTCTAGCACGAAAGACGTGAGCTTTCACATTTTACATGAACAAACTCATGTCTTTCCATCTCTTGCCTTTTAGTTTTCTCATTGGTGGGTTGACATTGTGTTATTAGTTGATGACATTTGTGCATTAGTTAATGTTATCGTTGTTGATTTCACTTGAACAAAATTGGTTTTGTGTGTTTTTCATCTTATAGGGTGATTACTATGATGGATGTTTAGGTGAAGGAAAGAATTTTTCAAGATTAGCACTCAATAAATGTGTTTATTCCTTTTGCCATAATTTTTTTAAATTGTTGGCACCAACAAGTGAACAATTTTTTTCATAAATGTGCTAACATGGTGTGATCAACAAAGAGCACAAGTCACCCTCCTTTGGTTGTTTTGCATGTTTTTTACAAACAAATGGTGTCACTAGTTTTGTAGAAAATTTTAAATTGCCTTTATTTTGAAGTGCACCATTGTTGTAGGTGAAGGCTCTTATAGGCTTATTACTCTTATAAGTTTTTCATTTTTTTCTATTTATAATATATATGCTTCATGCCATTGGTAGTGATTGATGAGGACTTTGAAACATGATTTGTTCCTTTGCCCCTTGGTGATCCATTTTGGGTTTTGTCCTTGGAACTTGAATCCTTTTTCTTTGTTCCCTTTGTTCCCTTTTGGTGGGTGCTTTGTTTAATGGTGTTTAACCAAGGTTTCATCATTTCATTTGGGTTTTTGGTTATCTTTTTAAAATTTCATGAAACCTTGGGTGTGATTTTGAGTAGGGTTCTCAATTTTTTTTTCCAACTTGGGTATTTATTAACCTTTGTAAAAATTTTTGTTCATGAGTAAAGATGGATTGTAATAATATTTGAGGTTAGTTTCTAATTCCACTAGGATGTTGGTTAAATGGTTTTGTTTGGGTATTGGTTCTAGTATGAGGTTAGTAACACATTTCAAAATTAGGTTCCAATTCCAAGAAGAAAACTGGACTCTTGGTCTAGCTACCTAAAACAAATTTAAAACTTAAAACTAACCAACAATAATAAAGACCTCATTAAATTAACATGAGATCCTTATAGAATTTTCCTAATAATGGGAAACATGGGCAAAAATTTGAAGTAAACTACAAATTTTTAAGAAACTTGGGCTTTGCATTGCTGTGCATTTAATTGTGATGACTAATAGATGTAATAAGTTGAATTGGAATGAAATTCTTGAATGCCATTACATGCAACTTGAATTAAATTGAATAGCTTAATTCAAACAATTTAATTGGTAAATTGAATTCAAATTCAATTGAGAAAAAAAAGGTTACAAATTGGTGTAAAGAAAATTAAAATTTTGTTCCCCATTATGATGTTGAAAAAATTAAAACATGTTGAAAAGACATAGATATAGAAAGACACCTTTCCATTCTTCTTTACTTGGGAATCAATACTTGCTACTTATTATTGCTAGTAAAATACAATGCTAATATTTATTACTTGCTAGAATAAAAGGTGATAAATGACAACCTTTGAAGAATGGAACTTGTTTTGAGCTTGCTCATCTATGTGATACACACAAGGGCTAACTATTTGTGAGGGATTGAGAAGTGCAAGCTACGATTCCTTTTGCCCACATAGTGGATTTTATGTAAATTATTTCTTTACATATTGCATATTTTGAGCTCCTTCATGGCCATCTGGGTTACCACACAAGCACCAAACATTCGCACTTCTTTTTGAAAAATCAACACCTTGGGATGTTTACAAGAAGAAGTCACCAAATTTGTAGTGAATTTTTTTAGAATTATCATATTTAGACAATAGGTTCTAGCAAGTTGTCAAAAATATTGCATGATTCTTCAACTTTTAAAATTTTCCTCTCTCTAACCTGTAGCCAAATTTGGCTAATTCCTCTTGTTGATGATCACCAATTTGGCTAAACAAAAAAACTAAAAAAATAAAAATGAAAACATAATTTTATTTTATTTTTAGGGATAGTGATTCCTTCCATATTGCCTGTTATCCCATTGGAACTAAATTGTAGAATATGGTGATTTTTATAGACCTTTAAAAATTAAAAAAAAATCAAATTTTGACTATTGAAAACCCAAAAAAAATAGGGTTTTCACATTTAAAAAATTGCTTCTAAACAACATAGATATTCCAGCCTTTAAACTAAATCAGGGTTTTCAAGTTCAAATTTAACACTCCCCTGCATAAAATACATTCTTTGAGAGGCCTCATTGAAGAAGGTTTGTAGGGTTTAGGGTTTAGGGTTTAAGGTGTGTCTGGTTTCTGTTCATTCTAATGTCCTTAAAAGTCATTCCTGGGATTTAGGGTTTGTACAAATGTGCAATTAATTGTGTTATATTTGGATCTCTTACCCTTTTTGTACATGTACCTTATGAATTTTTTAAAAACTCTACAATTTATTTATTTATTCCATATTTCACTATATATTAAATGGGTTTCAGAAAGTCTCCACTCTCCAACTCCATTCATCTACATTTATTATTATATATTATCATTCATTAATTTCAAACTAATGATATTATATCATAACCTAATCTTTTAAAACTAATCATCCTTCTTTGGATGAATCATTCAATTATTTGTAATATTTATTTCTCACAATATAATTAAATATGCATAATGGACTTTCAGTCATTGCTTAACTCAAAATAATTAACTAAATAATTCATGAATCCAAATCTAAGTCCCCAACCAAAAAGAATTCAAGGTAAAATTTGTTGTGTGTATTCTTTATTTCTCATATTTGCATTATTATTTATAATTTTTATTCCTAGTAACTCATTTTGATTTTATAAGGATTTCCTTAAATTAAGGGGCATGGGATGAAACAATATTCAAGTCTAGCCTAACATTTTGCAAAAATCCCCCATCTACCATAAAACATAAATCAAATAGTATCATGAACTAAACATTCATATGTAAAGAGGAGTAAGAGGGGGAGTGTTCTTATGCTTTTTCCTTCAAAAGGAATGTCCCTCATTATAGGTGAAAGATCACTCCCACCTTAAGGAGTAGATGTAATATCTCTCCTTTTCCTTAAATGGGATATTTGGAGATATAAGTTAGTATTCTAAAATTTTAATACAAAATATTATGTTCCAAATTCCTTATTTTTTTGGACAAAATTTGCCAATTTTGTTGAGGAAAATTTTTGGATTTTTTTTTTGTTGCATTTCAACTTAGTTTAGAGCAATTTTAAATCAATTTTTTACAATTGTGTTGCCAAATATTCTAAATTTCTATTGGGATGATTGATAGTGAGGCTACAAAACTACAAAAAGATTTAGTAAATGATAGGATGCATTGTTGTTTATGCATTCCACCATAAAATATTAGAATATAATAGTTGGATATGACCACTTTTTTGGAAGAAACTATTCATGATGTCACAATGAAATTTTACATTTTTCTCACATTTTTTCTAGCACTTTAATCTTGCACATTGTTTCTATCCTTTGTGTTCAAAATTTACTCTCATGTGTGAAAAAATTGCCCAACTTTGTTTTGGCAATAAAGAGCAAGCATGATTGAATATACATAAGAAATAAAAATGTAGAAATCGGGGTCTTTTTTATCAATATCCACCAAAAGTTCGAAACTTGCACGATGTCACTTGCACATATTAAACAACTTGAATGATAAGAAATAACAAGTAGTTTGCCATTGTGCATGTGTGACTTTCACATCATTGTGAATCTTTTTCATCAAGGGCGCTTTTAAAAAATTGTCTTAAACATCCTCATCGCAAGCATCTTGCTTCACTTGACATGATTTTGAACAATGAGCCAAATGGAGATCTTTGCTCATTAAACTTCCCCTTTAAACTTGTTATAGACACTAATATCAAATGAAGATTCTCTTTTGTGTATATTAGGCAAAACACAAAAACATACCAAAAAAAACACAAGGTTGCATTATTGATTTATGAACCACCTCGTTGATCACTTGTGGGTTGAAAGGCAATAGTCATATTACACATTTAAATAATGATTAGTTGCATTTTTTTTTCTACTACATTTTTTCTTTATAATTTAAATGATTTGTTACTTAGGATTGTTCTAATTCGTTAGGTTTGTAATGTGCAAAGCCCAAGAAGGACACTAAATGTTGAGATTGTAAACTAGATGAGTCAAACAAGGATTGAGGGAGAGGGGGTTATTCTAGGCAAGGAAAATTTCCCCCTTCCCACCCTATTATTATCTAATTATTATTTATATTTTCCAATTTTTCACGTTTATGGGTGTAAATGAGGATATAATAAATTGTCTATGTTTGATGTGGTTGAAAATGGTAGAAGACCAAATAGGGATGTGGATGGAGTTGTTATAAGGACCATGTCCTGATTTTGTTAGTTTGTGTTCTTTAATGCATTATGTCAAATGTTGTAGACCTAATTTTCCTCATGATTTATTTTTCACTTGATTTCCTTGATTCATTTTTTGTTTATTATCTCTTCCATACCTCAAGGCAACTTTCCTTTCTTGTCTTTTGATGGCCTTTTTACCAATCCATTTGATATTATCCTTGGGGTTTCCGCATTAAACATCAAACCTACATAAAACCAAGATGCATGTGCTTTTGAAGGTACCAAAATGTGCATAGGTAGTTGATTTCAAAATTGAATTGCATTTTTTTGGTAATATGTGATATAGCAAGAGATACATTTAATGTTATGTGTCCACCATAATATAGATTATGTGCATTACCTAATGCCCATCAAAGATATATGGGAATTAACCAATTATTATAATTAAAATATCATTATTGGAGTGTACATATTAGAGTTTTAAAAAAAAGGATTCAAACAAAATTTAAGGCAAATAAAATTATTGTAATGCACATATTAGGAATTAAAAGAATAAACTATTATAAAAGAATTGAAGTTCAAAGAATGTTTTTTAGAATAGTTAAGTTTTCAATAAATATCATGCAAGACATATTTAATTTTGCATTCATGTGCATGTAACTGATTGCATAATCTATAAATAAGGTTAGTGACTTCAATAAATTATTGATTATAATAATATTATTTTTGATTCACATAATCAAACATGCATTTTTTATTAAATGATCATACTATATTTGACATTACGTTATTTATGTAGTGGTTCAATTTCCCATATTTTCTAAATGTATTGTTGATTAATTCCATTGTTCCATCCTATTGAATAATTTGAAACCTCGATACCTTCCATGCATGAAAAATATGGTTTGATTCCAACTTCTTTTCAATTTGCCGATATTTGTGGGTTCTTTGAAACTCAAGGAAGTTAGAATTAGGCTAATGACCTTCGAGGTCCTTTTAGGTTATCTTGCCTTTGGCTTAAAATAGTTTAAAATTCTTTTATTGGAGTGTTTGAGTATGTGTATTATGTAGGAATTCCAAGTGTTGAACTAGTATTATATTTTGTATATAGGTGCATTCACACTTGGTGTTAGGAACTCTAATGTTGAGTTCCTTAACAAGGTACTAGTTATTTAAGACTTGAACTTACATATCATGAAGGTTTTATGTTAAGTTAACATTCACTTAACATTGATTTAAGTGAATGATAGATTTTGGTCCCAATCCTTACACTCTTGTATTGGGGTAAGTCTTTTGCTCATTATTTACCTTGACCATCACTAGATGAGTTATGCAAACATGTTCTCCAATATTTGGAATTTATGTATTGTGTTTGGCTTTAATATTTTGCACAAACCCAAATTTCCAAATTTTACCCAAAATTGAAAAATTGAAAGTATTTGTCGGCTATTTGTGAGTTGGATTTGCACTTTTGGTTATATGTGAATGGATAGTAATAACATGAGAGCATCATCTCCACCCATACCCACTATGTGGGCCTCTACGATTTGCTTACCACATCCAAAATGCTTACCACATTCGAATGTAAACATAACATAGAGTGTTAATTATTTCCCCATGCACACTTTATAAACGTGAGAAAAAATAGAACATTATAAAGTGAGTGACTATTTAAAATGCCACCACCAATCATTGTAGTTGCCATTTGAAAGCAAATCATTTTCTTTTATTAACCCTTTTGCAGTCACTCACCGAATGTTGTACAAAAATTAGGGCTCCAAAACTCACAATTATGTCTTGTTTGAGAATTAGGGGTCCAAACCAGTGTTGGGTGGTGCCCACTTTGGTGGGCAGATTAGAAGTGTCAGTTCTGGTTCTGCTTAGCAAGAACAGACAGAAACTGGGTCTGAATTTCAGAACTAGGAACTGGGACTGTTTCATACAACACAAGAGAGAGACATTTGAAGCAAAGGATTTAAATATTGAATTTTGGGGAGTGCAAGCTCTCTCTCCCCTTTTGTCCAAAGTTTCAGTGTGTTGCTCTTTCAGACTCCTCTTACATCTGTTCGCTACCAGAGTACATATGGAGTATTACAAAGTCTGCAATCTAGCACAAGTGTATTGCTGAGGGGTTTTGGGGTTTTTCCTTGGCAGTGAAGAAAAAAACCGCAACAAAAACACCTCAAGCTCAATCCTCATCTGTAACTGAGGTCACAAGGCCCAGCACTGGGTTTGTTGTATGTACAACTGATTCAAGGGGCCTGGAGAAGTCAAAATTTAGAGTTTAGGGTTTAGGGTCAAGTTTAGGGTTTGGGGCCTTCTTCCTGCTCCTATCATTGAGCTTGCTGAGAGTGCATGCCCAGTGGATGAACAACATGTGTTGGTTGTTTACATAATGGGTCTGATCCTGGAGCAGCTTCCACTGCTGATCTCTCCTTCTCTCCAGCTGAAAATCTTGGAAGGTTAAGGAGAGAGTTCACGCGTGTCACCCCTTCCAGAGCTGACCATTCTTCATTTTCATCCGCACCCAGCCAATCTGCTAAACTGCGTTGCTTACGAGGTGTACTGCTGTCGTCATTAGTAGCCTTGCTACCAGCAGGAATCATAACTCCCATCACTGATGATGCAGAAGAAGAAGAAGATTGTGGGTCTCTATTTCCAGTTGAAGCAGAAGAAGCGCTGGTGTTCTTCAGTGTTGAAGAACTCCTGGCAGCTTCTTTCACCAAAACTTCCGTCAAAGGGCTGCTGATCTTCTTCGTGCCATGTGCATTCAGAGGCTGCTGGTTGAGATGGGTGGGATCTTGATGTTGTGGAAAAGAAGATTGCTCTTTGGCATTGAGATGGGTGGGTTGTTGATGTTGTTCTTCGGTTTTGAGCAGAAGTTCAGAAGTTGGAAAAACCGTGTGATCCAAGTAAAGACAAACAACAGCACAATCATCCACTTTGGAGGTTGGGTATTTCAGTCTCCAAACACGTACAGCAGATTCCACCACGGCCCGAGCTGCTGTTGCACGTGTGGGTGCTGAAGCCACAATGTGAACTACTTCCTCATTGCTCAACACATCCCATATCTGCAAAGTCTCCAAGGAATATGTAGCTGCTCTTGTAATTCAACAAAGCTGAATACAATTGCAGCTGCTCTATGTGGGATGAAGATCATCAATTGGGTCAGCAGAAGAATTTGACAAGCAGATAACAATGGCAGCTTTCAGTAGACAAAAACAAGATGGTGGTTTTTGAGAGACGTACCCCATCAGTTGCCAAAACAATGAACTGGTCTTGGTCAGTCAACAGCCGGTGTGACAGCTCTGGTACAGCAATAACTCCATAATCTTTCAAACAGAAGTCGCCAAATGCTCTGGCCATGGCTAAACCCGGTGCATCATCAAATGGCAACCATACACGAGGAACTTCTGGCTCATCATGAAGGGCAAATACTCGACCCTTACATTGCCTGATACGCTCTGCCTCTTCTGTGATAGAAGCCATGGCCCCCAAAGAGATTATCTTCAGAGAAAAACAATGCACAGCAAAAAAGATACATTGATTGATCAATCTCAAGCAAATTTGGCAAAGATTTTCTTACTTGGCAAGTTGGGCTTCAGATCTACAGTCAACTGGATGGCTTTCAATGCACCAGTTTCATCTTTTGTTGCCAGGATTGCTCTAGAATCTCCCACATTTGCAATCACAAGATGATGACCCTGAGAGAGAAGAGAGAGAGAGAGAGAGAAACACACACACACACACAAAGCATGTAAAGAACAAGCTCAAAGGATACTTCCACACAATTCATTCAGTGAGCTTGCTGTAGCACAAATGCATATATACTGCAACAAAACCCAAAGATTGACATTCAGCTTTTGCTGCATTTGTGCAGGAGAAAAAAACAACCTCAAGGTAAACATTCAGGTTTTGCCACATTTGCACAGGGGGAAAAAAAAACCAACAACCTGAAGCAGCTCCATAGCTCAATGCAAAATGCCTGAAGCTCAATACAAAATTTTATGAGAAAGATTATACATGGATCATCATCAGGTGCAAAGTAGTGAAGGAAGTTTACATCCCACCCCACCTGCTTCAATACGGTTACAGTTGTGGTTCCGCTACAGAAACAGTCAAGATTCTGATGTGAAAAGAGCTCCTGGTCCATCACTCTGTATGCCATCAAATGCGACTCCTTCCAAGCTCCAAACATTGAAGGCTCTGGCCTGGAACTTCCCTGCTGCTGCAGTGGCAGTGCTCCTCCTCCTCCTCCTCCTCCCTGCACCACGTCTTCTTGTGGTGGTGCACCAGCTTGTCTTCCTCCAGTCTGTGGTTGTTGCAGATTTTGCTGCAGCATCAGCAGCCCACCGTTTTGCATGGACTTCAATCGCTGTTCTTCTTCTTGTGATCTGTGACCTTCTTCTTTGACTAGGGTTTGTTGCTGCTCCCAGTAATGGAAAAGCTTTGACGGCAAAGAGTCTCTCACCCTCTTGGCAACCAGATGTCCATATGGACCATGTCCATCAAAAACTCCACAAAACACTGTATCCTCCATGGATGCAAAACCCTGCATACACCCACGCACGCCATTGAAACAATCACTAGTGTGACAAGATCGAGAGTTGTATCAATACAAAAGCGGAGGGAAGAAGCTTCGCTTATAATGAAGGAAGAAGCTCGGGTCTGTCTCTCACCTCCCACACGAGCATGGCATCCTGGTTGGTTCCTTTTCTTCCCTGCTGAGTGAACATGCAAGCCGTGTTGCTGGCACCATTGGCATACATTCTACCGGGGATCAAAGCTAGAAGTGCATCATTCTTCGTCTCTGCATTTGTTGTCGATGCTGATGATGACAACAACGCCGCGATGTCCAGCTGATGTTGTTGCTGTTGCAGCGACTCATTCTTCTGTTGCGTCGTCTTCGCCAATTTCGACAAACTCTGCTGCTGCTGCTGCTGCTGCTTCTTCCCTGCATCGTCATCCACTCCCAGTACTGCCGCTGGAGATGAAATACAGCAACCCATATTGAACAACGCCGTGCCCTCTCACTACCTGAGTCTTACCCTTGTTCTTCTTCAGCTCATCACAGGCTTATGTACCACGGATTAGGTGTCTCCCCGCCATCTTCTAGCTCTCTGCAAGGAGCTGAGAGTCACTGGTGGTTATCTCCAACAGCAGCTCGACGACCACGGAGTTTGTTTGCTTGCTTGCTTACTGGAAGCTCAAGATTCCTCAGAGCTCTGCTACAAGACCATCAAAAGAAAGCTTAAATCCAGGGCAATGAATCTACCCTACATTGCAGTTCCGAGGTCTGCAACAAGACGAGAGATTGTTGGTGCAGACGGAGGAAGAAGATTGTGTTGGACGATTGTCGGGAAGCAGCGGCAGCGGCTGTCTTTCTTCTTCCCGCTCGCCGCGCAGAGCCCCCCTGGCTTGTCTGTGCAGTGCCAGTGATTTTTATTTTTATTTTTTCTGGCGAATTATCGAATTTCTGGCGCCAGATTTCTACTTTTCTACAAGGGCAGGATACCATTACAAACAGTGTTTTCTTTTTTCAGTTTTGTGAGTTCGAAAGTTTGGCGATTATTTGAAAAAAAAAATTACCATTTTTTCCGAGTTTACGCCCAAAAAACGAAAAACTTTCCAATTTTTTTTTGTCGCCAAGTAGCGGAAAATTCGCCAAAAACAAAATCCCTTATGACAAAGAGTTTTTTTTTTTTTTTTTTTTTTTTTTATGTTTTTCATATTTTTTTTTTTTTTTTTTTTATTCATTTTTTTACACTACAATTTATCAAAATATTATTGCACATAAAAAATTACCACAAAAA
>Ga0116231_10002644_pt1 | contig 37445 bp, 26 predicted proteins | sample S1TSphgellanicum_2_FD_89695 | JGI IMG/M metagenome (GOLD analysis project Ga0116231, IMG submission 89695) | Host-associated microbial communities from peat moss isolated from Minnesota, USA - S1T2_Fd - Sphagnum magellanicum MG | ecosystem: Host-associated > Plants > Peat moss > Unclassified...
AGGGTAAGTGTCTGTTTTTTTTTTTTTGTAACAAAAGGCGAGATTTGAAAAATTTTGTGAAAAACAAATGGGGGGGGGGGGGGGGGAGCGGGGGGGGGGGGGGGGGGGGGGGACCATGAAGAAAGTCCATTGTCAAATTGGGAAGCAACGAAGGAAGAAGCAGGAAATGAGGAGATAGAGAGAGAGGTAGAGAGCCTGGGTGCCAGGTTTCAAAGTCCAAGGATCGATCAACAGACCACTTGACGCTGCAAAACAAGGAGGTGGGTCCTCCTTCTCCTCCTCCTATTCCTCCTCCTCTTCTTCTTCCAAGTATCCTTCTGTGATCTTCTCCTCTCTTTTTCTTCTCTCCTTAATTTTCTACGAATTTTTTTTTCCTTGGGATCGGTTTGCACAACTCTAATTTCATCCCAATTTTTCAAGTAGAAATACTCTTTCTCGCTTGTTTGTTTATAAAAATAGACCTTGGTATTACCTAGTAGGGGCCAAAATCCCTTAAGCTACAATACTCTATAATGAATCTAAACACAATAGGCAAGGCCAACAAAATGAACTCACAGTTGACACAATGTCACACCTGCTGAGCACTAGTTGGAAATGGGGTGGGGAGACCAAATGAAAACTAATTTTAGTCTTCATAGTCTCTCTCCCTTACAGGAGGGCCAATTTCACATGGAACTTTTGTTTCCAAACTTTTGCTTTCAAATTCGTGATTGATTCATTGATTTTTGTGCATAGATGCCAATCTATTTGTTTGGGTATTTGTTGGATTGTTGTGTAGAAAGAAGTGAATGGTGTATGTTTGGGAGGGGTGATGTGTGTGTATGTGTGTGTGTGTGTGTGTGTTTAAGCTTGAAGTGATCATCACTTCCATATTGTACTTGATGTTTTTGGGTCAAGTTTTCTCCTCAGTGTAGCATCATCATCATCACCTTATAAACTTTTTCCTATATGCAACATCATCATCTTGTATATTACATCATTGGTTGGATTATGGATATGTTGGCTTTTCTTTTCTACACACTTGAATGGTGATTATCTTTGTTTCTTCTCAACAACAATAAGATTGTACATTATTTTTAAAAGATTGTATGTACCTAAGTTCCCCTCAAGTGAACTATTACCTCCATTGGTACCACCCAAGGATGAACCTTTTCATGGATAAGGAAGTCAACATTGACAAGGGATGTTTTTTTTCATTTGGATTGCTTAGTTTTTCCTTTCATGGTCTTTTTTTCCCCCTCTCTCCATCTTGAGTTGGTTTTTTGCTTTGTTGTTTTTCATGTTCATCTTTGTCTAGTTCAGATTTCATCTTTGTTTTCATCTTGATGTAACGAAGCCTTTTGATCTTGGGTCTTGTTTGTCTATCTTCTTTTTCAGCTTTTCTTTGTATTGGCTCAACCTGAGAAATGTTTGATTTGGATTCAGATGCAAACCCTGAGAAGGGAGAGACATCTCATTGATGTAGTCTTCATGTGCTCCAATGCTTCTTCTTTTTTCAACTGTCTGATGTAGCCAAAGTGACAATCATCCAGAAGAAGATTTAGCCAAATTTGGCTACAAGATAAATATGAAATAATTTATAAAAACTATATCCTTTGATATTCTGGCCACTTGAACCACGTATACGGTGATTCTCTTAAATTTTTGTCAAGTTCTGGCTATTGAGAATCTCATCAAAAAATACTTGACTTTAACACTTTTAATTTGCAAATTCACTTTTTGGCTACATATACAACCAGCAAAAGAAAGGCTGATTTGGTCCTACATGTTGAGGAATGTTCACCATGTGTTAATGTGAACTGTTAGTTCATTTTTTGAGAACTTCGTAAAACATCTCCTATTTTGAAATGTTGCCACTTTGAGTACAGTTTTTGGGGAATTTCACAAAAAGAATCCTATTTTAAGTGTCAGCACAGCACAAGGAGTTCACTTTTGAGAACTTCACCAAACAGCTCCTACTTTAACTGGTGCCACTTGGAGTTCAATTTGTGTGCTAGGTTGAACTAGCATCTACAAACAATGGGTTTCTTCACTTTCTTGACCAAGGCCTCTTAGAGGCTATATTGAACCTGAGAAATGTTTAATTTGGACTCAGAGGCAAACCCTGGTTTAGTCTTAGGCCTCTTGGAGTCTATATTTTTTAACCCATGAAATGTTGAATTTGAACTAAAGAGAGAGAGACTTTTGTGGTCCAATACCTTAATTCCTTGACAACTCAACAATACTTGTAATATTTTCAGAAATATTTGCAGAAAATTTCAAATAACAAAAAGTTGTGAAAGGAAAATATTGAATTTTCAAGAATATTCTATTTATTGAAATGGTTATTTCAAAATTAACTAGTTATTTGAGAAACATGTGTCAAAGCTATCAAGGTACTATAATATATACATCGTTTAGAAGCAACCAAAAAAATCGGCACTTTCTTCTTCCATGTTACCAACAATTGTAGGTGTTGGTCCATTTCTCAAGCTCATTTTTTGATGGGAGCTTCATGAACATTTTTGATTTTGACCAATAACATTCAAATTTCCTTTTTGGGGAACTTCATGGAGTATCTCCTATTTTGAGTAAATGTTGTTGGTTTGAACTTTGAACTTGCCACAAAGGACAACCAATTGGCCACTTTTGGTGTTTGTTTTGTTTTCACCTTAGTTTCATTACTAGCCAAGCTCCTTGGATTTTACTTCATGTTTCTGATTTTCCCTTGTTTTCTTGCAAGTGTACAACCTCATCTTAGAGTCCTTTTCTTTTTTTTTGGGTTTTTGTCTTCATTTCATTGTTGTGAAGTGAGCTCCTTTTGCTTTTTGCTCTTGTTTTTTTTCCTTTTCTTGCAAGTGGTGTGCATATCTTTGGCTTTAATGATTCCTTCTTTAGAGATACAATTGGAGGAGGAAGGGAAAACCCTTGCAAATTCTACGAAAGAAGAAACAATAGATGATGAAGCAAATGTCTTTTTTTCTATCAATACTTCTATGGAAAGTGTTCAAGCGAGGGAGAGCCTTGAATAAGAGGAGAAAAATGAGTGAGTAGTTGATTAGGTGATTCTTCCCAACCATTTAAACCCAACATCTTCCAATATTAGAATTGGAAAACTTCTTGGAGAGGGGACATTTGAAAGGGTACATGAAGCAAACTAGTTGGGTACCAAGTTCATAGTGAAAATTTTCACAATGGCCAATGCTAGTGAGTTGCAAAAGGAGGTGGCCATTTTCCCACATCCGAGCATCATTCCTTTGATAGGTTTTTTCTAGGAGTGACAATGAGAGCATGATTGTGATGGAATTAATGGATTAGGACTTAAATAGTCTCATGGATTCTTGGATGTGGAAAGGAGTATTGCCACCTTTCCCCAAAGAGGAAACGTTGACATTATTACTTAGATTGCAAGGGGTATAGTGCATGAACCTCCAAATTTGATCCTTGGGCATTTTATTGACACAAAGATGTTTACTAGAATTGTGGGTACCATAGCCTATAAAACATCACAAGCATAGAACCTAGATGAATTTGTTGAAACTAATTTAACTCCTATGGTAATCAATGGAGAACCCATAAAATCATTCCTAGATTATTCCTCCAAGGCAAATGTGTACAATTTTGTTGTGACTAGTGTTGAGATCCTTACAAGAGAACCTCTTTTCAAGGACATGTCAAAAATTACAATTCCATTTGTTGTGATAATGGAATGCAACCTAATTTACCTCCTTGCCTACACCTAGAAGATTTCATTTAATGTTGTTGGGATGGTGGTCCCACCACAAAGCTTGAATTCAATGAAATTGTCTAAAGTTTTATAGTTTGGCAAATGTTGGACAAATTGTTTGAACAAGTTACTTTTAGTTGTCAAAATAAAAGTTTTCAAACTTTAGACACCTATTATAAAATTTGCTTGGGTTCTTCATTTGGCCTACCTATGTCATTGTTTATCTTCCATACTCCCCCATGGGAGTTGTGTTAATTATCTCCATTCTTCAAGAGATTTCATATTTTTATTATCTATTTTAAGGTTTTTTTTAATTTTTAGGAAAGATATTAGAGTTGAAATCCTATGCCCTAATGATTTGTCATTATTGAAAACCAAAATTTCAAAATATTTGAATCAATGTTGAAAACAACCCCACTAAAGAGAAATACAGAAAGGAGCAAGTATAAATATAGTAATCATGATAATTGTTATAATGTAACTTGCAACTAGTAGAATTATCAATGTTCAACCAATTCATAACCTTCCAATTATGCTACCTAAGGTTATTGAAGCTTGTCATAAATTCAAGTGTGTGGGATTCAATAAGAAATGCACTAGTAATCCCACTTAAGACTTAAAAAGTATTCAACCTTGTTTCAATTTGAAAATTTTCATTGGTAATTTTTTTAATGGTTCAAAGTTCAAACCATAGTTGGGCACATACAAGTATGTTAAGAGTGTATACTTATAATGGTATTGATATTGTAGAGTATGCCTAATAAAGTTTTTTGACATTGTATGCACTATGGGCCATACATGTATCCATTCATGTTGTCATTTTCATGGACAGGTTGATACCCTACTTTTGTCATTTTAATTTGGCAAAACTTGGATTAAAAAAAAAGGTATTTATCCAAGATTCATGGTAACGCCCATCACAAAACATAGGCCTATCACCAAATGTTCATTTATTGCAAAAATGAATTTATTATAAAACTTCAAAAACTTCATAAAGCATTGTTAACCTTGCCTATGACCAAACATTTACATGTGAATGATTGTTTTTCCAATTTCTCAAAATATAACTGGGGAAATGATTTTTATGTTTGACCATAGGTGTGTTTGTGAACATATATTCACACGAAGAGGCCCACTTTAAAGAGTGATAATGTTTGAAGTGAGTTGAACACAAAAATGTAAAGAAATAAATGTCAATATGCAAGGGTTATAACATGGGATTATTTATAATGTTTGGTTATGGGAATAATGTGGGTCCATTTGATAAAAACTCAAGTTTGGTGTGGAGAAATATAGTTGGGTGATGGGGATTTGTGTGTCATATTAAATAACATACAATTGACAATAAATGTAACAACCCTAACTACATAATTTTGCACAAAATGGTATCCTTAATAAAAACATTGCAAAAATCCCAAAAGATTTTCAAATCAACACATTAATTGGGCGCCAGGTGAAGAGGGGGGGAAGGAGGTGGGAGCTTCCAAATTCCCACCATTTTTGGGCACATTGCATTCCTCCCAAAATAAAAACATGAATATTGTAAGGTTCTAGGCAATTTTGGGTACAAATGAAATTCAATTTTTTAATTATATTCTTTTTGTTCTTTCAACATGTCAAAATATTCCAAGTAGTGTATAAGAGGAGCTCCAATCCTTCTTAAACCTCCTAGGAAATATTAGATGTTGAGGTGCAAACATGAAAGTCACAACTTAGATCTAAGAAAAAAAACATGTTAGAGTATTAAAGATTAAACATCAAAGTTGAACTAAAACATCATAAATCAAATCAAACTTCACAGTAGTGAAAGTATAATAAGATCAACATAAATCAAACCTACCCTACTAAAAGAAATCTTGTAATATGTAACCATTCAAGTTGCAACTACATGCAATTCCATGCAACTACCTATCAATTGCAACTCTATTTTATCATTTTTACAACTAGCCATTGTCTTTTAAACTTTATGACTATTTTTGCGACTATGGTGTGACTATTAAATTACACATCCTTCCATATTGACTAGTTTCTTAGTTTTTCATTGAAAAATAGGCTCCTATGTTCATTTAATTGCAATTTGGTTACTTATTATGGTGTGTTTATATATTTATTAATGTACATTAGGGTTTTGTGGATTACATTAAAAGTATATTATATATATTTTATTCAAGGTATATTAAACATGTATTAAGCTTATTTAACTTATTAAAGTGCATTTAAATTATATTCAAGGTACATCAAACATATTTGACTTATATTCATAGTATGTTAAGATATTTAGTTTGTATTCAAAGTATATTAAATATACATTTGACCATACTATGGGCATATTGGATTTTTAATTTTAATTTTGTATGATTCATTTAAAAATACACCATCTTTATTAAGGTATGATTAAATTATAGTAATGAAATCATATTAATATCATATAATCATTTTATTAAGCAAACATTAATTATCTACCAAATAATTCATTAGTTAGTATAAAATATGAACTAAATACTTTTATTTAACCAGTTAATTACATTTAAACTAATAAATTTTAATTAATAAATTAATTTCTATTTATTAATTACTTCAAAAAATTTGCTGATTAATTCAATATTGAATCGTAAATTGGTACAATAATTATTCATTATTCATGAATTATTCATATTAAATAATTGAAATATGAAATAATATTTATTTAATTAAAAACTACTCTATTTCTATGAGCAAATCAATAAGTTTATAAATAAATAATCTATATTTAATATTTATTGATGAATTATTTTTCAATAATTTATTAAATAATCTTTAATATTTAACTATTATGAAATAAATAATTATCTGATTATTCATTATTTAATTAATTCTGAAATATATGATTAGTTAAAACTGATTTCATTTCTACCTAATAAATAAGTAAAATTCTATATATATATATAGTTTTTAAAAATTATTTCATATTTCTTAATATAAATTAGTAATTTATTTATTATTTTATTAATATGTATTAAACTATGTGATAGTGAATATTTATTAATCAAGAATTATGTTTAATAGCTAATAACTATTAATCATTTAATATTAATGGTTTATTAAAATTGATCTAATATCTACTAATTAGTTTAATAAGTTAGAAATTTAATAATTTATAGCTAATATTCAGGAATTCCATTTAGTTAATAATTTAATTTGTTAAATAATCAATTAATACCTAGTTATTTTTTAATTAATTAGTTGATCACTAACAATTGAAAAGGTTTCTTTTTAGAGGTAAAAATAATATCTTTATTTAAGTAATTGAATAAACAGAAAATTATTAATTTAGAAGTAATTTCCAAATAATTAGATATATTAAAAACTAAATGATTAATTTGTACTTAAATAATTAATTAGATATTAAATAATTATTTCTTGAAATATTTTATTATTAGTTTTGAATTATTACTATGAATCAATTGATTAGTTATTGGAAACCATGAAAGAATAATGATCCATTTTATTTCTAAAATTATGAAAATAATTAAAAAATAATATTTAGTAAGTAGTTTTGTATGTGAGTGGATGGGTAGGTAATTAGTTATTAGCTAATTAATTAGTTATTTATTTTTTACCTATTTAGTTTTATAATTCACAAAATTGAAAACAAGTACAAAACTTGTGGAATAATCATTTTTAGTTGCAACTGAATTTGCAACTAAGGTGCAAGTAAAAGGTTTAACCAATATGTTTTGTTTTCTAATGTCATTTTACAAAGTATATCAAAAAGGTGCCTTCTCTTTGAATTTCACATTAAAAATCATGTGCCACGTGGGATGAGTTAAAAAAAACCTAACCTTAAATGCAAAACATAAAATACAATAAAAGTTTTTACATGGTTATTTTTTAACTCGCCTACTTTTCTACCTTCCTTCCTATTTACCTACCTTCCTACTTAGGTAGCTAAGTGGGTAAGTAAGTAGCTTAGGTAGATATGTATGCTAGGTAAGTAGGGTTTTTTTTTTATGCACATATTTTTACCTACTTACCCACCTATGTAAGTATATATATTCCAAATTTCAATCAATATGCCACATGGCAACTTTTAATTGTGCCACATATCACAACATAAATTCATATAAATTGAATAATCATAATGGATGGTTCAGATCAAAATTTCAATAAAAATTTAATTTTCATAAAAAATAATTCCAAGTGCCACATGTCAAATTTTCCTTTATCCAAGTGTCATCATGTAAATAGTTGAAATGGAACCATGTTGATTTTTGCTCATTATATATTATAAAAAATCATATATTAAAAAATTCCAAGTTTTGCCATGTTTCAAAATCTGATTAAAATATGTGTTGAAATATATGGCAATCCATAATGGATGGCTTAAATTAATAGATATAAAAAAATTGCCCAAAAAATATTATGTTGACAAATGGCTATTAATGATAGGGTTATTTATTAATTGCAAAAGAATGGTTAGTAGTTGTAAATCTTATACATTAGTCAAAGGATAGAAGTGTATATGTTGATTGTATATTTCATCCATAGGAAATGTGTTGACATCACATTAAATCATCATTTGCAACTAAAGGTTCAATGCGACTTCACTTATGTAACTAATGATATTTTTAGTTACAAAGTTGATTACAATTGTTTATTGATCATAAATTGTATTTGCAAATTGGCATTTTTCTATTAATGCACGTATTCAAAGAAGAATCACAATAGTAAAATTCAAGGTGAAACATGAAGTGTAGACATAAAAGGTTAAAATTGGAATATTGAAAAGTTTCTACAATACCATCAGGTTCATTTGTTGTAGTTCCTAGATATCACTCTGGGTATCCCAAAAGAGTTAAAGCTTTAAAAAACCATAGTTTTATCTACACACCAATAAGCTACACATAAATAACATACTAAAATTTAGTTTGGGATGACTTCAAGGACGTTTATGTTCTCATTACATCTTCAAAGGAACTAGATGCATATGCACTCGATACATACTTACACCTTGCACATTTTCTTGATCTTTAGGCTATATTTAAGAAGTTTAACTACCTTTTTTTTATAAAGCAAGAGTGCATGCCTCCAACATGCTATAGGTTGGGGTTGGGGGAATCTAAATCATAATGATGTCAATTGTGCCTTTCTTGAAGTGAATTGGCTTACGAGATTAGCCACCATAAGACAAGGATAATGTTTTGCCTCCTAAACCAAAACCAGAAGCAAAACATCAAAAGGTTAATAGATACCACTTGGTCATGAAAAAAAACAAATGGACCAATGAAGCTTCGAAATAGGCCATGGATGTAACTCAAAATGGAAAAACACCATTGAGGATTGTAAATATACATTGAAACATACCCCTTATTCTTTGTCTAATCACCTAAATGGCAAGACACATTTTAGGAAATGTGGGCCAACTAATGTGCTAACAAAGGAAAAAGATCGGGTTATCATTGCTTGGATTTTGATTATATAGGAAATCATACTCTCAATTATCTTATAATAGCTAAAGATGAAAGTCATAGAAGTAATTCAAACCAAGCCTACACCTTTTCAAAATAAGGTGCCAAGGAGTAACTGATGGTATTGGTTAAACATTGACATATTAAACTAAACATTCATCAAGTAAAAGGGATTGAATTGTAATTGAGCACAAGGATTGATTGCATACTTATAGTAAAAATTTGACAACAATTTACAATCCATGTACAACAAATATAATATGATGTAAATCACATATGGAACTCAAATGATGGATCCAAGTAGGTAAGCAATTAAATGCTAGAGTTTTGGCCAAACAAGGGTCACACCAAGTGTGCAACATAATATTTAAATCCAAGGAATGGTAAACTATCAACTATGTTATTAATGGAAGTAGAAGATCTTTACCAAGGTTTTATATTTTCAAAGGAGAAAGGCTATGTGATGACTATGTATGAACTCTATAAACCAAGAATATGTATGGTTATGTAAACAAAACATGGATGCTCAATTTCCTTTTCCAAGAATGATTATCTTTTTTCAAAAGGTCAATACTAGGTGGAATTTCCTTAATTAATAAACATTTGTCAGTTTTAGATGAGCATAAATTTCATGTAACTTTAGAGACAATTGAGCAAACATAGGAATTTGGGCTTAACATGATGATTTTACCTTCACATACATCCCATGCACTTCAACCCTTAAATGTGACTTGTTTCAAACTTTTCAAAACAAGTTTCAAGAAAAAGAAAAATAGTGTAATCATTATGAGAAATCATTTCATTGGAAACTAAATTGCCTTGCAATTAGAACTCAAAAACAATTGATATACAACTATGCTACAAATGTCCAATGAAATATGAACAATTAATAGATAAAATGACGTGTAAAAAAATTAGGGAGTTGTACTATAGTTGCAATTAACTGCAAGATGGACATCTGTATAATTGAATGAAGACAATATAAATATGGTTGTAGTCAACTATGTTTGATTTTGTTAACAAGTTACATTTTAATAACAAATGATAACTATATTACAATTTGGGTAAATGTAGCACCCAATCAATGATTATTTTGTAATTAATGTATGACCTTTACACATATGATCGTGCCATATGTATGCATTTTCATCACCCATTAAGTATGACACTTTCAACTTGTTTGCAATCAGTTATCATCTATGATTTTTGTTGATACAACTAATTGTGCCATTAGGTTGACATTATATAAGTATTAATTTTCCACTATTTTGTGGCTATTTTTCTATTGTCTTAGTACTAATTTTCCACAATGGTGCAATCCACAACATCATGTCACCCTACAAATTTGTCAAACCATAAAATTCATTAAAGGTGAAGTTTGCTTTTGACATGAAATAAAAAGCAATGTATATATTATATTACAAATTCAATTAGGTGTACATATGGATCTACCTTTATATACCTCAATGTTTCATACCTTAAACATTTAATTGTTTAATTGATAAGGATTGATTATTTCAAACCACTCATGGGCTTACACTTATTATAAAAAAATTCAAGATGAATTATAAAGGATAATTCTTTTCCTTCTAACAACTAACATATAGTAAACTTGTGAACAAAGTAACCATATTAGCCAAATCAACATGTGGACAACTAGTATGCAACTAGATTGCGATTGAAATTTAAAATACGAAATTTGGGATTAAACCATTTAAGCAAATGACACATCCTAGTAAATTAACATATCTCCCCCTTTGCATTAATGACCTTCATGCACCTATGCCTATTGTCAACAAACTTAAGATGAACTAGAAAGGAGGAAGTCATTTTGTGAATTTTTAAATCTTTTGATAATATAATTATCATATCATGTGCTAGATAGCTTTTTTTGTTTTTGTTTTTTTTGTTTAAAAGTAGAGATGAAAGGTTACATTACAAGTTTTTTTTTTTTATAGAAAACTTGAAGGTTAAAAGTTCTTATTCTTTTTCTTGGAGGTTAATTTTTTTTGTTTTTATTTGTGGAGATTAAAGGTTCTTGTTCTTGTTTTTGGAAGTTGAAGGTCCATGATTTATGTTTCATGACATGTTTATTTGCATATATCTAGAAAAATGAAAAAAATTCATTTATTTTACAAGTTGATTTGTAAAGTGTAACTTATAGTGATCAAAGGGATATGTGAAGGGTGAATTTTTTTAAATGAAAATCATGTTGTGTGTGTTAAAGGATTTGAATTTTTGAGGTGGAAGGTGGAGTTGAAATAAAACTAGTTTGTTCAAACACACATGTTATTTTTGTGCATTTATGATGATTTGTTTTGTTTGTTATAAGGTTGAACTTCAACAAATTGAATCCATCAAAATTAAAGTTATGCATAGAAGGAAATTTTTTTCCAAAAATAAGGTGTTGATTTTGTTTGAAAATTTGAAACTTGAATAGAAGACCATGCACTTGTGATGTTGTATAAGTTGGTTAAGTTGCTAATAACTATGTCATTGAATGTTTTGTTTGTTATGTAATAATCCAAACCAACACATGCAAAAAAAAAAATCCAAAACAACAAAGGTATGGTGAATTCTAACCTCAATATTTCAAATATTTGATGCATTTTATTTTCAAAACCATGATTGTATGCAAGTATAACTAATTGTAGTTTCATTTGTCTCAATGTTATGTATGTTGCAATTTAGTGATAAATAAGTTTGTCAATGGCATTGTAGTTGTAAACTAGTTTCAATTAAGTTGAAACGATGCACATTTAGATGTTTTTTGTATCACAATGTTATGCATGTTGCATTTTAGTGATAAATAAGTTTTGTTAGTGGCATTGCAATTGTAAACTAATTTCATCTGAGTTGAAAGGATGGACATTTATGTTTGTCACATTACAACGTTATGTATATGTTATTGATTTCATTTCACATGTGACATTGAATATCATAATATGATAGATTTCAATTAAACAAAGTAAAATGAAAATTTATGGCTTAAGTTTCATTTTAACAAAAGTAAAATGAAACATTCATATATAAAAACATAATGTTTTAGATGATAATATTTGATTATTGTGATTCATTATCTTTGTGATAACCTTTGGTTTAGGTAGAAGAAGAAAATTGTTATATACTTTTGGCAATATATTTAGATTTATAATCAAATTTTATTTCAATAATAAATTTTATAAAAATAATTCTATAATGTATTTTTCAACCTTGAATGTTAATGCATACAATTTCAGATCCATTTCATATTTATAAATAATGACGGAATGTAATTTTGCATTATTTATCATAATTTGGACAATGATAATGTTTGTGCAAGGTTTGCAAATTTGCACTATAAGTTGTAATTTAATTGTCAAATACTACTAAAATCAATTGCCATACAATTTTACATTGGAACCCATAATTAAACAACAAGTTGCAAAAAACATCAATAGACTCCATTTGTCAATGGATGGATGAAAAATCATGCAAACATAAGGTTTATTGATGGATGAATAAAAATTCATGCAACATTAAGTTTTTCAATGGATGAATAAAAATCACACAAACATTAGGTTCTTAATGGATGAACTTTTTTGGTGATTATTCCATAATAATCACTTAGTTTCCATTTGCAAATTGGGGACATTGCACTTACACACAAATACTACCTTGTGCCAATGTGAGTTGTCACATAGTTGCCAAATAGTTGCAACCATTAATGTGTTTCCACTGCATTCATAATTACAAAGGAATTACAATGGAAATCAATAGAGTTCATCATTGATGGATGGATGGATGAAAACCAACATCAACATGATGTTATAATAGTAGTTGCAAATGGTTGCATTGAAGTTGCACAACAATTATTCTTACATAATTGCAATTGAATTGCATGAATTGCATACGTATATGGTTCCACATATGGTGAATTGTTTTCGTTACAACTTGTGTGCAACTTGTCCCATAGCATTCATGTTGCAAAAATATGCTAAGTTGCAATGAAGTTGCAAATGGTCATTGCATGTAAAAAACTTGATTGCAAGGCCAGTTACAAATCACCTTATTTTTCATAATGAATATTTAATAACAATTAACAAGAACTAAATAATAATAATTAATTTAGTAGGATAAACAAAGCTTTAACCAAACGTTGATGAAGAATAATATAATGTTAGGGTTTAGAGTTATGGGGATTTGGCCTCTTAACTTTAAGGCCATGGAAGAGAAAATAAACCCTTACAATTTGTATACAATGTGAATACAGAACAAGAGAATAATACCATATCAAATGAAAAAGATGAAACTATCTTATGGGAAAGACATTATGCTACAACATGTTTCATCAATATAATAACAATAAGAAACATTGTAGGTCGTGAATCAACAATGAATGATGTGTTTCAAGATCAACCTAAATACTACATGGACATGCTTAGAAATCCTACAACCACAAACCAAGAAATGACAATAGATATAGTAGATTTGGTTATGGACATAAATGAAGGTACATTAAAGGTGGAAACATAAACTAGGAATGTTGATTATTTTAACCAAGGAGCATTGTCAATTAGCAATATGTTGTCCTTGCCACATTTACTTGCAAGAAGGACAAATGGTAGGGAGTTGATACTTGATTATTCACAAAGCCATGTGATGACTTCAAATCAATACTTGAGCATCATGCGATAAAAGGCAATTGAAAAAAAAGTAGTAAAAACAATTAGGCAAAATTGAAAGAGGGAAAGGGCATAAAAGCAAGATAATATAGTTGTGAAATCACTAATAAGGGCTTAGAGGGTAGCTTGGAAAGAACTTGATAAACAATAATGGGCAAACTTCATCATCACTGGGTCAACTAATGCATTTACAACAATAGGGAAAAAATTTCACCAAAATTTCCAATCTAGAATGCAAGTTCAACCACTTAATTATAGGGGGTGATCATTGGCTAAACAACTTAAGTTCAAAGGATGACAAGACAACAAGCAAGGGCTTGACAATAAACAAAAAGATGCATTGAAACACATTTGTAACAACCTTAATTACAACCTAAATAACAAGCTATGGATATTACAACTAAAAAAACACATATTATAACTAGCAAGATGAATATTGTAACTAACAAGATGAAGAAAAATGTGACTATGGTTAATACTAGGACAATAGTTTGAACATGATCAAGACAATGAGGATTAAGATTGATGAAGGTAATGTGACTAGAAGAGAAAGTAAATGCAATCAAGACACAAGGTAAAACGACCACAAGATGAAGGCAACCCAACTAGAAGATGAAACAATTTGAACAAAAGACACAAGCAATGGAACTAAGATGAAGATTGCAAATCTAGTATCACCTAAAAACAATGTGGTGGATTTTTACATAGTAGAGCATTGTGATAAGATCACCATTAAGATCACCACCTAGTTGAAACCGATAGCAAGGCGACCATGATCAACACTAATATATGAACATCCATTGATGAACTCTTTTAGCCATAATGAAACCACAAGAAATTTGAGTTCATTCTAAGGGGCAATGAAACATTAACAAAAATGAACTTGACATAAGCACCCACTTGTACTTTAGGAGGTAGTACTAACAAGAAGATGAAGACACTTATCCCATCCTATAGCGAACCCATAAAAGTCTTATTGATTTTTTTCAAAATTGAATATAGATATATTCAATTTTTAACAAATTTTAGACTTTGTCAGTCAATTATGGAAACCTTACCTTGTCCCTTTTTTATAACCAACCATTTTTTAGTAATTGGCCAACATTGAGTATTGCCCAATAATTAAATGAACTTAAAAAGTTAAGAATGTTGATTTCATTGAAACATTGTTACCTTCAACGTGCAATGGAGTCAATAAAAGAGTTGAATACCTATTAGGTAATAGGTGCAACCAACTAACTTCATGTCAAATGATCTAATTGGCTACCAAAAAAAAATCAAACAACTTTTTGGTGGTTTAATTTTTGTGACAATCTTTGGTTTTTCCAAAACTTGAGGTGCCTCAATTAGGGAATTTATAGCCTTTTTTAAAACACAAAAAGCTATGTGGTGTCTTGTTTCTTGAGTGTGAATTTTTTGAACAAAACTTGAAATGTTTCAATCAAGGAACTCATAGCCTTTTTTTGAACACAAAAGTTTGAAAAAAAAAGAAATGCAAAAGAAAGTCACAAAGAAGCTTAAGCTTGCTCAAAAATTGAGGAAGAATCTTCAACTTATTCAAAAAAAAAAAACTCCCTAAAATTGAAACCAAAATTTTAAACATAAATCTTAATCTAGTTCTAGTTTTCAAATGAGTTAAAAACCAAACCCCAAATCCAGTTCCAATTACCTACAATGTGAAAATAAAGGGTGAATCCAATCTAATTCCATAATCAAGCCCCCTTATCTGATTCTGGTTCCATGTGGTTCTAGAAATGTCATTCAATTCCAATTCCAACTTCAAAACTTAATTGAAATTGAACTTAATGACTAGATGCACTTGGTAATTGGCCAAGACTATAGAAAGGTTGTGGAATTGCCATTGTGTTCAGAAACAAATAAAATAAAATAATGTACAAAAACTAACATGAATGATTGAAACCTACCTGAAATCTAAAATTATAGCTCTTTTGCCCAAACTTCCTCCTATCAAAAATAATTTCATGGGATGTGGGACCCAACCCCATCCAAATTTCCAATGAAACATCACATATTTCTTTCACAAGAAATATAATCATAATAATTTTTTTCACACTTATGTGTAATATATAGAACATGTTTCAATATAGATATTTTTAAATAAAAAATCATGGAATAAATTTTTTGTGACAACAAATTTCAATTATTACTTTAAAACACAATCCATCCTTTAAAAGTATAATACAACTATTTTTTCCAAAACTTTTTTCCAAGACACAACACAAAATGTCTTCATAAAAAGTTCATATTGATTTATACCATTTAATTGAATACTAAGAAATGATTCACCAATATTAAATCCAATACTTTCTTTATTTATTTATTAAAAATTATAATATTTAATTAAATCAACAACACAAACCATTCACCAATATTGAATATGATCAATTTCAATTAAATATAATGTTAATTATGTAACATCTTGGCATTTTATAAAAGATTAGAATGAGAATATAATTGATACAATGACATGGCCCCCTTTCTAACACCTTGTTTGTATTGGCAAAACTTGCCTTTGTATGGCAAAGGCTTTGGAATAATGTAATTTTCATTTGGTCTAACATGTTGAGGAATGTTAAGCATGTGTTAATATGAATTCTTCAATCTATTCTCAAGAACTTCATGGAACATCTCCTATTTCAACTATTCACTTTTCCTTTTTTCCTTTTTTCCTTTTTTTTGTTCCCAATGCATTTTCATCAAGTTCCCAAGGTGTTTTCATCAAGTTTTCAAAATCTTCACCAAGTACCCAATGTGTTCCTTAAGATGTTCACAATAGCACTTCATTTTAAAATCCCATATTGCTTGGTCATGGTTCAACTTCCAAGTATAGTGTTGTAACTTGTGTTGTTGGTTTAAATGTGAACACATTTTTTTTATTTTTCACATTTTCAAAATCGAAAAATTATAAATTTGACAATGTAAAGACATTGAAGACTCAACTGGTTTTCCCTTCCAAACCCAATTTTTGTAATTGTTTTGAATTTCCAACAAAAAAATTTACTCAAAAATCAATATCTTCCACACCTTGGCTTTGAAAATTGTGAAATAAACTTTATTAAATTTGATTCACCAAGGGTTTTCCAACAACACCAAGAATGCCACCAAATTTTAATATAGCTTTCAGTTTCGATTTTACTTAATATTCATCAAAAAATGGTTCAATAATCAATAGTTTCCACACTATAGTTCTAAACCATCTTAAACCAATTCAATGGACCCTACGCATTGAGAATTTTCCCAAGATACCAAAGGTCCATTCAAACCCATGGATAACATTGGCATTAAACATGTAAATAGTTAACATTTTTCATACTAGGGGCACAACTATTGGTAATTAGGTGACATGGCAACTGACATGGCGACTTAATGATAAGCTAAACATTCTGTGTTAACGCTTGTGTTAACCAAATGATGATTAGTAAAAAATCTATCAAAAATGTAGATTATAGGTTTTAACAACATTGTTAACCTATTATCCCCAAATCCTATGTGGTAAGTTATCACAAATCCTTAAACTCCCATGCGACCTTCCACCACCATGTGACTTTTATCATCATGAATCTTTCTACACATGTGACTTTCTTTACACACCCGCCATTGCCATGAATATTTTTGTGTGTTTGTTTTCATGCACCCACCATTACTGTGAAATTGTTTACAGACACCCACCATCACCGTGATTCTTTTTGTGCATGCAACCATCTATGCACACCTACCATCACTATGAGTCTTTTTGCATGCCCCTCCGTCCCCTACAATGTAGTTTGTTATTTTTTCAAAGTTCATTGTTTTGAAGCAAAAACTTTTTGCACAATTCAAAAAAATTGCACATTTCAAAAGTGATGGAAATCCTTCGAGATAATGCAAAGTTAGCAAATAATTCAAGAACAAAGGGAAAAACCAAGGAAAATGCAAGTAGTTCACAACAATGCAATTCCAATTAGAGTACTAAAGAGACATTCACATTCATTAATTACAAGCACAAGGAACATTTGTATCAAAAGTAGATTTTGGATCCAAGAAGAAACATGGTTCCTATAACACAAAAAATATTGCATAATATTTGCAAGCAAAAACAAAATCAAAATTGTCAAAAAATGGGAAAATGTGCAAAGATAAGTGGAACTCCATCCACAACAATTACAAGAAAATATACAACTACCACAAAGGTACTGGGAACAATATTATTTATTAGGATTTGTCAATAGAAGATTGAAACTGACATCACCTATCACGACATTCAATCAAGATTGTTACAATGTAATCAAAGCTTTTCAAGGAGAAAGAAATGTTACCACTCCATTGCATTTGAGGAACCTGCATGCTTTGGGAGATGGAGCTTATAGTTAGCCAAGCTAACCAAAAAAAGAATCAGAGGACTTATCTATTCCTCGTTTGTTGATGCAAAAATTATGCGGAGATGATTTTATTCTAAAGGATCAAAATAGCTAACAAGCTCATTGATTTGATCAAGGTACACATTTGATACCTAATCCACCAATTGATAATGTAATCAACCTTGAAAATTATTCATAATTTACATTCAGACCAAGTCCTTCATAGTGTCTAACCATCATCAACCTTGGCAAATTAGAGTTTACAACACCAATCAAACAACTAACTAACGTTAAATCATTAATAGCTCCAAGGTAAAGTGAAGAGGAAATTATTATCCATCTTCAAGCTTGTCATTGAGCTAAGAGGGTTCATAAGATGGCCAAAAACATGGCTAGCATGTTATCAAACCTTAGCATAACAATGTGCCATGCTTTTATAAAAGACCAAAATCTTATGTCGCCATTAATAAACTTGTTGGATACTTCGTATGATGAACAAACAAATAAAGCAAGTGAAAAACCACAATGAAGATCTTTAGGTATATGACAATTTAGTTTTAGTCACACAATTCATAGTGAAGCAAGAACAAAGCCATACATGTAGGAGGTTAAAAGAAAATTTTATTGCAATTTTACCTTTTGCAATAGTAATAAAGCCATTCAACTCACATTGTAACAACAATTCAATTCGAGTTATGTTGCAATAATAGTTTAATTCAAAGTACAACATTGGATGTCATTGTTTTAAATCAATTGTAATTGTTCATTCTTTGTGTGATATAAAGTTTTCTAAAAAAAACTTCAAATAAAAATCTTTGGCCATGTCTTGAAATTTCATTACCTTCCAAAATAGGTTGATTTATCTCCATATTTCTATAATCCATGTTGTTATTTTGTCTCCTTCCCCAAGGGGACACTTAGTGTAAAGTTTGGGATTTATGTGTGTCAAATCATCATTTTTAGGTGGGGTATTAAATAATCATCCAACCAATTTTTTATCACCTTATTATTATATAATTATGTAATATATACATATTAAATCCACTTTATATTAATTAAAATCCATTATTTTAGATTATTACATATTGTACATCACAAATTTAACATTTCACAACTTAATAATGAAAATTGTGCAAAATTTGTTCGTTCATAATTCATACATTTCAGGCACTGATATCTTGCATTGAAAACACATTTGACACACAAATTTATTGGAAAATGTGAAATATGTGTGACATTCGTTCATTCATAGGTTTGTATTTCATTCGCCAACACATTTATCCATGTGTCAAGTGTGTTTTCAATGCATGATATTCATGAGTAAAATGTACAAACCTATGAATGGACAAACTTCACATGATTTTCATTATCAATTCATCGCATGTTAAATTTGTGGTGTATAGGTGTATATCATAATTAAATTGATTATTTGAATAAAATGTACCTTATTTTAAAGCTAATTAACTTATAATTTTTACCCAATAATCAATGCATTGCACCCTATATTTTTACTCACGTATTGTTTACTTTTAAAAACTAGTGTGCCGCCCCCACCCGCACCCCCCTGAGGGTTTCTTTTTAGTAGCCACATGATGAAGATCAATTTGCTAATTTTCTTGTTCTAATTGTTACATCAAGGTATCTACATCTACATCCCTCCCATTCAAGATTAAATTGTAGAACATACAACAAGTTATAATGTCAAGGATGAATTGAATTGAGAAATTGCTATTTAACAACAACTTTCTAAAGGTCTTCTTCAAAATCCCAAGTGAATTCTCAACTAAACAAGTACTGTTGGAAAGATGTTTATTAAACATAATTTCCAAAATAGTAGGCTTCACATTAGTAATTTATTTATGCCAACACAAACTTACCGGACTTCATAGGTTTGTAAAAATTTAATGTGAAATTCAATTTTCATAGGTTCATACAAAAATCAAACAAAATTCGTGCTATGGTTAATATGAATGATGTTTATACGTATTCAATATATAAATATTTAAATGGATGAAACATTTTTTAGAATGACATACATGAATGTTCATGTGTTTTAATATACAAGAATCACATAGTTTTATCCAAAATTACATCATGATAATTGCACATATTTAGTTAAAATGTAAATTTTATGTATTTCACATCAAAACATCACAAGTAGAAAAGACATATCATTTATATAGAAGTAATATGTATATTTTCGTGCCATTTTTACACATTGAAGCCCACGGATGTTGCATGGACATATTGTTTTATGATTTTTGCAAAAAATTTATTGAAATTTCATGATATTATAAGTTTATGATAGCAAATCATGAGCTAGGGCAACAGAGGGTAGCCCTTATCCCCTAGTACGTAAGGCCGAATGTTGTCTTGTGATCCATGTTCAAGATTGAAAAAACTTTCATCAGTTGCCTTCATAAACATTTGAATCATTCATGGATTTTGGCATTCTGACAAAGACATTGCGAAAGTGTTTTCCATGGTCGACAACAATTTGCACTTACATATTGTAACCTTTCAACTTATAGGAAAAAAATCAATTACACATGCACCTTTTGGTTTTTGGATGTGGATTTGAATGTAGTCAATTACACCATAGAGTGAAAGCAAACCATATAAATCTTTGGATCCTAACATGACTTGGACTAGGTCATCACCTTCTACTCATTGAATCTAGCTTCTAAAAATGGTGTTCATAACAAATACAAATTCATGTGATACCATGTTCATAGAGAATTTTTCGATTGCAAACATTTCACTACATTGTAAATAATTTGTTCCATGAGAATGATTGTAAAAGGAGCATGCAACCCTACTTCCAACCGAGATTGCACATTTATATTTTGTATTTTTTTCAATATTAAAGGTTTTTTCTTTTTGTCAATTGTAAGACCACCTTTTTAGTCACTCAGAAATGTTCTACCCACCTTTGATTTTCATATCATGTCATCAGAAAATGAGAATACTAGGTTGTACTCCAAGCTTTCACCTAGTCACCAACCTCCTTACTCATTAGAAACTTGAAATTGTAACAAATTCGATATTGATGCATAATTGTTGCATTCTTCATTGCTTCAATTATTTGTCTATGAATAAATTCTTAAAAAGTTGCCTTTAGGAAATTCAACATCACAACATCATTTTGAAAATCGCAAAAAAGTTTCAAGTGCTCATGTAAATGCAATATAACATGCAACAACAAAATCAAAAGAAAAACATTTGTTTGTGTAATGGTGAAAATTTACACCAAAAAAAATAATAATAAAAGAAGAGAAATCCAGAAAATGGGAAATTGGGAAGAAAATGTTGAATGAAAAGCTTTGGAAACTGAAAAGAAAATGTTGAATGAAATTTTTAAAAAAGTTCTGCCAAAAAATCACAAGAAATTGGAAAGTTGAAAAACGAAAATGGAGAGTCACAAAAAATTGAAAGAACAAAAACTAAGAGCTACAAGAAATTTGTTGAATAAAAAGCTTTGTGAAGTTGATATACCAAGAAAACGAAAATAAAAAATTATGAATAATCAAAAGAAAAAATGTGAAAAGCCGTAAGAAATCATAAAAAATGGGAATGAAAAGGAAAAAATCTAAAGGAAAAAGAGGGGGAAGAAGGTCTAGTGATGCCAAAGAAGGTTTAACAATGGCGAACGCAAGTTTTAATTAACTGCTAACATCTCAAACAATGTTTGTGTTTAACTTTTACCTACCTTATTTACTAAGTATAAAGTATTCGTGTTTGAACGATAATTACTTATTTACAAGGAGCCTAGGTTTAAGTTAGTAACGCAGGTAGGTTTATAGGTACCTATGTATAAAAAAGGCTAATTGCCCTGACTTTTGGAAATTATCTAAAGTTAGGTTATTGACATGTTTGAATGGACCTTAAGAACACAACACACTTCATGGTTTGAGAGATTTTTGTGTGATAAAACAAAATAAATTACTTTGCATCATTAAGTTTATTTTGGATGATGATTTCATTCCCTTAACATCTAAAGCTTGCTATCATTCTTGTTCGAACAAAGGGGCAGGGCTATGATTGATTATTAAGCTATCTATTAGTTTGTTCCACATTGTACATTCTATTTTCACCTCAACGTTGCATTTTCGTTTCGATTTGATTTAGCCTTCAACATCTAATCTTCTCATGTGTGAATATGGACATGGGTTATATGCATTTGGCACACATTTAACATGTTTGTTTGGAGGTTAACAGATAATCACATATGACGCCATTAAAAATGTCATACATGCCTTCATTCGAAAAAATGGGCATGTTGTATGGAGAGAACGATGGTACACCCTTACATTAGGAATTTCATTACAAGTTGATCTTTACATGTCTCACGAGGATTAGGTCTTTGTTGTTGATGTGGTGGCTATTGACTCAACATGGGAGACGGTGGCTACAAGTGTCATTAGTCGACTAGCAAGTGTAGTTACGGAACTTAGTGCCATTGTTAAGATCTGCAAGTATAGAGGGTTTCATGAGAGGCACCACTTTATTCCAATGGCCATGGAGATGCATGGTGCACATGGGTGTGATATGGATCATTTCATCAAGGAACGTGTTTGTATTTTTCACAATAGATAATCAGGAGGTCATTTATCCTTGTTTTTTTGCATTCAATTTTTTAAGCAACATGTTATTATTGCTTTTCAATGTGCTTTAACCTTTGTTATGGAGAGGAAGATTACATTGGCGAGAGATGTTTGTTCTAGACCTCCTATTACTATTACACCTCACGATTTGCATGCAAGTGACATTATAGGGGTGGTGGGTGAAATAACTTCTTACCACGAGAGGGACTAGATCTTTCCTTTCTTTGGTTCCTACGAGCTACATATCTTTTGGCCTTTCTTTGGCCTTCCCTTTTGTTTTTTGTGTGATGGTTTTGGCCATTGGTTTTTATTGGTTTTTTTGCCCCCTTGCTTCATAGATAGATGTTTGTAAGTCCATCTACTAACAAATGGGGGTAAACAATTTGTGGGAACTTCATGGAACATCATTTAGTGCCATCTTTGCTTTGTTTTCTTTCCCTCTTTAACTCATCTTTGTTTACCATTCCTTCTTAAGCTTGTAAATTTGCATTGTTTGTTAATTTTTGTTGTTGTCTTTATCTTTGTCTTCAGGTTATAAACCTTTTTTTCCTTTGCTCTTGAGGTTCTTTGTTTGTCTTGTTCTTCATTTCATCAAGTGAACTTTGTAGTTTTTTTCTGGATATATATATATTCAAGTGTTGTGTTTCATCTTTGATTTCACTTTGTCTTGTTGTTCTCTGGAGAGTTGTATTCACCTTTTGTTTTTTGTATTCGTCTTCGCATGTTTATGTTCCACCTTTACCATCATCTTCATTTTCACATAATCCCTCCCCCTGCTGTTTTGTTTTTTCTATTTGTCTTCGTGTTCATCCTTGTCTTTGACTTGATCTCATTGTTGTGAATCGAACTCCTTTTGTTTCTTGCTCTTGGGTTTTTTTGTTCTCTGGCAGGTGGAGTTCTTCGTCTTTGTCTTCGATGACGCCTTCTTCGGAGATTCAACTGGAGGAACCGGAAACCCTTGCAATATCCACGAACGAAAGATCGAGTGATGAAGCAGACGTCTTCTTTTCTATCAAGTCTTCTTCGGAGATATGATTACCCAGATCGCACGGGGTATGGCATACTTGCATCATCAGAAAAGTGTTTCATACGGATCTGAAGCCCAGGAATGTGCTAGTGTCTTCAAATTCCAATCATATTACGGTCAAGATTGCAGATTTTGGACTTTCACAGGAGGCACAGCTCCACGGTTTGGACACCAGGGGCTTTACCAACAGAAGGATGTTTACTGGGATTGTCGGTACCACGCCATATATGTCTAACCAAATCATCTACATGCCCCCAAATCCTCTCACCAATAAACCTCCTGAGTCCATGTGTGCAGAATATGTAAACCTGTCAGTGAGCCCTAAAATCATTCCCGGATTCTATTCCGCCAAGGTAGATGTGTACAGTTTTGCTGTGACTTGTGCTGAGATCCTCACAGGACAACCTCCTTTTATGGATATTCCAAGACTGCAATTTCACTTGTCGTGCTTAATGGAACGCGGCGCTGTTTACCTCCTGATTTAGACTTTCGTCTGCTAGATCTCATTCAACTTTGATTCCCACCAACAGGCCTGATTTCCAGGAAATCGTCCAGACCCTGTTAGTTTGGCAAACAATGGACAAATTGTCACAAGAAGTTGCCACTAGGCCAGCAAAGAAGAAGAAATCCTGCACTGTCCGCTTTACCCCAGATGATGTTGCACTTCCTCACAATCTTCAGCTGACATCTAGTAGAAGGTTCAAACTAGATGTCTTGCACTTTGTGATTCAAAAAATAAAACATGTAATTTAGCATTGTCACTTTTGGTTGTTAGGGATGGTGTTAATGTTAATAGGTAGTTAGTTGTTGGTGCACCTGAGGCTCCCAATACTCCTTTTTCTCTTTTTCATTCCTTTCTGGATTGGCCTTGTTGATTGTCTGATCACAAAATAACTGTTTTCTAGCTTTTGGACATTCAGAGCTTCAGACACCCAAAATAAAAATTTGTGTCTCCTCTTCACCTCCGTCACCTTTATAAGAAAAAATTTCTGTGTTAATTTTCCTACCTTGCCCACTGAAGCTGTGTTAGTCATCTCCTCTTTTCAGGAGATTCCACCTTTCTATTGTCTTTTTGACAGTAGCTGTTTCTTGAAGGAAGGAAATATATCAGAGAGGGAAAGTTGAAGAATAAAAGTATGTTCTAATGTCTTTATGTAAAGGGAGGTCCGAACTCCAAACCTTTGAGCCCCCCAACCTTTTCAGTCATTTGCCTTAGCTGCTGCCTTTGGCTCTTTTCCCTCAAACCCAGTGATGTTCTCATGTGCAAATCTCCCTTCTGGCACAATGCACATCCACATCTTCCTTCTTGCACAATGCATCATACATACACTAATCTTATTTAGCAGACCTTGCTTGAGAAATATTTACCATCTCTTGTTGTAAAAGAAAATTGTCACAGTGTGTGTATTGAATCATTTCCAATCACTTGGTCACACCAAGTTTCAAATTTCAATATAGTGAATTGATTTGTTGTTTTGTTTGCAATAACTTGTATTTGTGGATGAGTTGTCATTATTGAAGACCAAAATTTCAAAGTAATTGAATCAATCATGAAATAGGGAGGAATGTAAGGGCACTAGTAAAAATGCGGTAACCACAAGAAGTTAGAACTGTTGTAGTGAAGCTTGCAACTAGTAGAATAGAATTACGGAAGAGCAAAGTGTCCTTATTGCAGGCAGTACAAAAGTATTGGCTGCTTCTTTTCCCCTTATTGCCCATTTTCCCAGCCAAATTTGTCTGGAGGTATCTATTAGAGGCCCAAAATGTGCATAACACGACCCAAAGTCTGTAATGGGCAGCACCAAAACGTGTGTGGGCATCATTGATGGATCAGGCCAAGGACAGACAAGGAATTAAAACAAGCAGGCAATACTTTTGTACTGCCTACAATAAGGACCCTTTGGTTTTTCAAGTCTTCCAGAGGATTACCAATACTCATGCGATTCATAATTGTGTAATTCTAGTGCTGAAGGTTATTGGAGCTTGTCATAAAATTCAGGTTTGCAGGGTCCCATAGTAAATGCACCATCAATTCCACTTAACTGAAAGTCTATGCAATCTTGCTTTGGTGTGAAAGATTTCCTTGAGTTTTTTAGTTGTTTAAAATTCAAACCATTTTTGGGCACATGTATCAGGTATGGCAATGGTATATATATTGGTGTTGATATTGCGGAACACGTCTGCATAATCATGTCTTTTTGCATTGTATGGGCCATATATGTGTACTTTCATCTTATCAATTGTATGGACAAGGGTTGGTAGTTGGTTTATTAAGTTCCAGTCAAATGAAAATATTGAATGACTTTGAATGCAAATTGAATTTGAATCCAATTAATTGTATTTGAATTGGATTCAATCAGAATTCCTAATTTGGTTTGAATTGAATTCAGCAAAATTATGAAAAGTCACATTAAATTTATCTTATCATATTCATATAGGTGGGTTGGTGAAAAGAGTGAGGCAGTTAGGCTTTGAATTCCACATGAAATATTTTCGTAATCCTCAAGTAGATGACCATAATGTTGGACCTTTCTGACTCACCTAGACACAGGGTCAAACACGTCCTCTCTCAACACAGTAGACTTATTATAAAGTAAAGAAAACACAGCACCAGATTTGACTTTGGTCATACACAGGGCGAGACTTAAAAAAAAAACCTCTAAGAAAGTACATTGGCATTCAACTGGGGATGAAACTCAAAAAACGATCAATTTTCATGATAAAACTGGGTTTCATCCTGTCTTTCCTTTTTCTTGAGCGCCTTCACGGCTGCTACATATATTTTCATTGCTTCTACTTGTACATCTACTATGATTACTCTCAAACCTTGTGCGTTGAATGATGAGATTCAGCATTTCATACTGAGATTCAATAAATTTCATTACTTTCCAAATACCACTGAAAGACACATATGTGGGCTGAAAGGATGCCCAAAATAAGGTGAAGACATGGTGACTTTCCGGATAACTTTAGTGTCAAGCATCAGTATAGGACATTATAATACATGTTATCATTCTTTAAATGCTCTACTCCTGATTCTCATTTCAATTCTAGCATTTAGTGAGGACTTGCAACCACATTACCACTCCTAGCTCATAGCCTTTTAATTTGATCAATTATTGGATGCTACATAGAAATCAAAACACAGTTTGCCTTATTATTTGTAACAAGCAAAAGAAACCAATTTAACAGAATATTTGGTCATCATACCTGGTAATAACACAATGTAAAGTGTACAAGGCACAGAAGGAACACACAAAGCAAAGGGTTCACAAGGTAGGAAATAGGAAAACCTAAGCATATCATCAATGAATTTCACATTCAACAGAGATTGTTGTATGGGCTAAAAGCACTAAGTGCATGAAACAATACCCTCGAAATAATTAAAACCTATGATGGCCATACACACACCCTGCAATGAAAAGGTTGCACAACTGCCATTTGTGTTCAGAGACAGCTAGAATAAAATTATGTACAAGAACTGTCATGAATGACTGACACCTACCTGAGATCTAAAACTACAGGGCTTTTGCTCCAACCTCCCTCCTGTCTGAGAGACTTTCATGGGATGTGGGACCCAACTCCGTCCTTGGCCTACTACTGCTATACAAGAGATACCACATCCTATAGAAACTCTCATCTGTGTATAATTTACAAGACATAAAATGGCATCATTGCTAACTCATTTTGCTCCCCAAGCTGCACAATTTGGCACAAATTCTGTGTGCTAGGGATGCTTGTTGTATTGGTTGTCTCAGCTCTTCATCATCATCACTAATCAACACTTTCACAAATTTCACGTCAATTTAAAGCTGAGAGAGACAGAGGAAGGCATTTAAGCGATTAGGGTTGATCTCCAGCCAAGGTTGGTCAGTCCATAGAAAAACCGTTCTGAAGATTTCAAGAGACCTGTGAGAAGCTTTGCTCTTCCTTCTGGCTCATGAGGTGGTGACCTGAAGAAAGTTGGTGAGTCCTTCACTTCCAGAACCATCTGTCCCAACTCTCGTCTAATTGCTTCTACAGTCTTCATGTCCACTGGATTTCCTGAAGCATCCGTGACATAGAATACATTGACAGCCTTGTCACCTCGAGTTGAAACATCTGCCCTTGTAACTGAGAGACCATTCTCCCGAAAGATGCGAGTCACATCTGACAAGAGCCCCACCCTGTCACTGGTACAGAGCTCCAACCTCAGACCCTGCAGAATAATAAAAGAAGGCCACAATCAGATTTAGGTTGAGCACTTCACAAGAAATGCAGGGCTGTGACAGCATGTCAACAATCTTAGTCAAATCTAAAGGTTGAGAAAAATCCTAGCCTAAGCACAGAGATCAAAGAATCACTGTTCAAATCAAGAGACATTCATTTGGTAAAACAAGGCACACCCAGAGACTGCTATAAAATGTCAAGAGATATAAAGCCTTCAACACTACAGAAATTCCAATGTTTATTTCCATGTCACTGAACCACGAGATGAGATTTACCTCAGAGTATCTTCGCTCAATGGCAGCTTCCAAACATTTCTTAATGCGTCTTTCACCTTCCACATCAAGTGCACAACCATTCACATGGCGAATGTAATATTCCTGTCAAAAGAAAACAATTCAGAAAGTGAGATTCAGACCTCAAACTGATACACCTTTCTAAGTTGCTAGAGACTGCACTGCACAGAGATTACAAGCAAGAAGATCCAAAGGAAACCACTTTCACAAGAGATTTAAGTATACCTGGACAGCATCAAAGCCTGAACAGCTGATTTTGGCATGGAACACGACAAACTGCATGTCTGTCAGAGCACAAACTGTGTCAAATAACAGCTTGGGCCGGTCTCTACACTGGACATTGACTAGAACATAACCCCTTTCATTGGTCTTATATACTGAGATAATTGGCTTTCTTTTGTCATTCAAGCTGCTGAAACACGGGGACTTCTCATCCCCCTCATAATCCCTGTCTGCAAACATCATCTGGTGCAAGCGTCTCTCTGTGTGTGTAATTCCTGCAGCAAAATCTGTCTTTGCCCCTCTCCTTTCTCCATCACCTCCCATCACACTTGATAGCAAGTCCCTAATCTGGTCCAATTTCTTTTTATCTTTGAGAGGGCCACCACTGACCCCATCAGTCACATAGACCACACACGCCACTCTGGTATTATGTGTCCACACTTCAGCAGCATTCACATTACACTGCTGCTTGGTGAGAACTGCTGAAACCTCTGACAGAAGACCAGGCCTATCGGTCCCTGTAAGCTCTATGACCGTGTGCTCTGCAATGGATTCCACCCCCACAGATTGCCCAGGACATCTTTGCAGACCTGCTGATGGACATTCCTTTCTCTTTTTTGCGCCCAACGTCTGCATTGGGAAACAGAAGCAAGTTAGAAGAAAGGAACAAAGGTAAATACCACAAATGCAAAGCCCTCACAAGACTCAAAAACCAGCTACAGCTCTTCCTGCATGCTTGCTGAGGAACAAATTTCTTTAAAAGCAAAAACATTAACACACCTGTATAATATGGTTTATGGTCTCTTCATCATGGATCTTGCATCCCTTGTTGTTGGTGACATGGAACACTACACCCCATACACAACAAAAAGGTCAGAAACCCATAAAAAAACCAGCAACTATGAGCTACCTCAAGAAGTGTTCTATTGGATCACATGCAGTTGTCACCCAAAGAGAAGTGCCAGATGCAGATCTTGAGCAGACTGCTGAACTCACCAACCATGAACCACCTTCCATCAGATGATATGTAGGCTTTTGTGACTGTCAAATCGAGGTCAGTGAGGACTTGCACAACCTCCAGCAAGATGCCATGCCTGTTGCCACTGTCGACCTGGAAAACAGAACAGCCACAACTACAAAACTCAGAACCTCTGAAGAAGGTCCCATACTCAAGTTACTGAGCCACCTACAGACCAAAACCCAAAGAGCAGCTCAAGAGCACACAAGACAGCCGAGAAGAAAGAAAGAAAGAACTCTCAGGCCACCTAATCGACCCTAATCTTAGAAGCGGAAAAGAAGAACCATCAGAAGACACCTTCCCTCAACAAAACTATCAAAAGCTCTGTTGCCACAAACCCTAGGACTTGACAGGTTGCAAAAAAAAAGTCTTACAACAGCACGAAAAAGGAACTGCTCTGAACAAGAAGAAACGAGTTCATATTTGAGAGAGTCAGGGAACGGGGGACACTTTGTGCTCACCTTAACGAGAGTGGCATCATCGTACGCATCATTATCCACGACGACTCTGAAACCAGACAGACACAGTATATTATGCAAGACGATAGGTAGCGTTTCACAACTTTCTGAAGAAGAAGGAATGGTGTGGCGGATTAGTAAGGATAGAAAGCAAGCACTCCAAAAAGACAGATCGAGGTAAAGATGACTTCTGGGTTGTGAGCGGCATACCGTGGGCGGCTTATATGCATGCCAATAGTCTCATAGTCAGGATCGAAATACGGCCAACTTGTGGTCTCCATCGCTGATACAACTGCGAAGAGAGAACAACTGGTGTGACGAAAAACAACACAAGCGAGAGACTTGTTCCTGTGCACTCCTCCTGCTTGTGATGTGCTCAGTTGTATGTATGTTCAGAACTCCAGAGCTAGAAACAGAGTAGCACCTCTAGAGGAGGCAAGAACATCGTTGCCAAACAGAGAGGAGTTTCTTCTAGGACTAATGTGTCTAGTGCATCCCTGCCAAGTATAAGATCTGGAAATGTGCAGACTCGAGCGAGAGCGCGCGAAGACCTTCGATCCGTACCTAGAAAGCATTTTGAAGGAGGATTGTCTAGAACAAGAGAGCAAATACTACAAACTATGCAAGTCGCGAAAACATCTCTTCCAGACCTTCTAAGACATAGGAACACACGGGAAAAGGGGAAAAATTCTCTACCTCCACTGGCACTGCTTCTGAAATCGTTTATCTTCTGCCTTAGAGCAAGCCAGTCTTGAAAACGCCCCGGGGGGCGGGTGGGGGAGAAAGAGAAGCTCGGCACTATCGTGCGTGCGTGAGTATAACAGACAGCGCGCTCTTCTCACAAAACCTCAGCACAGCTTCTTCGAATAGCAACAGCGGCAGCAGCAGCAAACCAAAACTCTAATAGCATCATCATCATCCACGCCACAGCTTGTACTCTGTCTCCTACAACAACAACAAGAGTCCTCTCTCCATGCGCACAACAACTTCATAATAACTCCGAAGGGATTGCGCTTTTCAGATCTTCATTTGCCAAAAGGCTAAAAAAGCCGGTCCTTCGTCCAGCCAGTTATACTTCCAGCAACGAGAACCCTTCCCCTTCCCCTCCACAGCATGCAATGCCAGCCCCTTTGATACACCCTCACGGGACACACAAATCAAGAAAATCAAATTTCTCCCCCGAATTTCAACATCAGTTTCTGAAACTGGGATCTGTTCCACTATCCTCTCCTCGCTTACGTCTTTCGAAAAATTTCAGCAGTTTCGAGAAAGAAAGAAAGAACTCCGCCGCGTACTTGTCCCGCCTTCGTTTTTCTTCTTCTTCTTCTTCTTCTCCGTCTTCTTCTTCTTCCTAGTCTAGTCTTCCCCCTGCCCTCCTCTCTCTCCCACCTTTCATCATCCCGCCGTTGGACGCTTCTCATCCAGGTCTCTTGCACATTCGTCCATGAACAGATAGATCATAAACCAGAATGTTGTCTTGTGCGCCACGGAATGCGGGGGCCAACCAGCAAAACAGCCTTTCTTTTAGCCAAAAAGCGAAATCAAAAAGAAAAGGACTGTTAAAATCAAGTTTTAAAAAAAGAATTTCAGTCGCCAAAACTTAACCAGTATTCGCCATATTTTGATACGCAGTTCAAGTAGGTGACCAAAAATATATCAAGGATGTTTTTAAAAAGTTTACTTTCAGATTAGGTTGCAAAGTTTTAAAAATCGGGTAAATACAAAATTAAAATTAATTATAAAAAATACACACACACATATATATAACACATTGCCAACCAGCCAAGCGCTGATCAAAATTTCAAAAACACGGATAGATGGAAGATGGATGAACGGATTCAAAAATAGTAGTTCATCTACCGACGATGAATTGTTTTCTTATCATCCAGGTAGTTCGGAATGTGGCTCATTGTGGGCGCCGGAACGTCGGGTCGGACGGACGGTCGGTCAGACGGACGATGCTCTCCTTCTTCCTCTCTCCACTCTGCAGCTGCGAGGGAGTGATGGAGTTTGCCACGCCTCCCTCTTCCTGAACCGACAAACCCGCGGCCGCCAATTTGGTAGGCGCTGGAATTGGCAGAGCTTGTTAGCTAGCGCCACAACAATACATGATGCGAACAGACATTTATTTGTTGGTGCTGTGACTTTTTTGGGTGGGATCTCATTGCTTGTTTTAGCGCAGATCGTGGCGCGTTGTCGAAGCTGCTGCCTGCACAGATGATGTCCCCTTTGCCTAAAAAAAAACAAACAGCTCCGCTTTCTTTATTTCTCTCTTTCGTTCTTAACGGAAATCAGACAGTCGTGGATGGAGCGGAGCGATCCGGGGAACGGAGGAAAGGCATCGGGCTGTTAGAAAGAGGGAGGCGCAATAGATCCTGTCAGAAAACCCTAATTTTGGGTGCAGCCCAAATTGTTCTATGGAATGGTGAAGCCACTGCCCATTATGTTGGGTATGATATGCACGGTCAGCCCAACTGGGTAAAGCCAGGCATACACACCCAACAGAATCAGCAACGACAAGACCATTCCACGACATTAACGTCTCATGGTGGCAGATCAAAGCAGCCCAGCTTATTTTTGGCTGGCTATATAATAGCCAAAATGTGAAATTAAAAAAATTAAAACTGCAAAATTCAAGTGGTTTTTGAGATTTTCAATAGCTGGAATTCAACTAGAATTCAATAAAAGTTCTTTATACATGGTTGAAGTAGAATATCCAAATATATTAAGGAGGATTATTTTTTGAAATTTTACTTTCATATTTAGCATGTAGCCAAATCTAGAAAAATCTTCACTATGGATGATTGCTACTTTGGCTACATTGCAACATTGATAAAGAAAACATTGATTTAAGACATTTTTTTAGAAATTCATGTTCAAGAGAATATTTGATCATTCTTACAAATGTATGATCATCGCCTCAAGATTAAGTCCTATAATATTGTGAAGAAAATGACAAAATCTGCCACCCCAGACCATAAGGTGACTAATAATTATTCAATTCTAGGTGTTTTCTTTCTGTTGTTGGCAAGCTGGGTTATTGAGGCAGAAATTTTGATCAAGGGTAAGTAAGCCACCCCTCCAAATACTCTAGAAAGATTCTACCGATTCATTCATTTGGGTTGTATGGTAAACAACTCATGCAATTGGAACAGTTGCTTGGCAGGTTTGCGCCCCCCTTACCACGAAGGTAAGGTGGGTATAATGAGAACCAGTCAAGCCCCCACGTGTGGGTTGAGTTCTCACCCAGCATAAAGAAGAAGCATCGGTAAAAGACTTTCAAGACTTTCATCCCGGCAACAATGTATGTGGGGCAGGGGGCCAAAGGAGGCTCAACAAATGTAACCATTCCGGTAGACCTGGGCAATGATCTTTACCTTTTCGAAGTGTGCCTTCACAGTCCAAAGGAAATTTCCTGCTATGAAAGGACTTTACGCAACCTTTACGCAACTGGAGCCATTTCAAACACTGTCTTTCTTCATATTGTGCCACGGCAATGTCTCACAAAATGTGTATATGAGTGAAAGAAAGAATTTTGAAAAAAATTCTCACTCGTTAGTGGTTCTCTGTTTCTCCCCCATTTCAACACGGAAGTAAGTATTGAATAAATGTACCCTTCTCAACCATTAGTTCTCAAAAAATCAAAGAACCATCTTAGACCCTTGTACCATGGTTGTAAAAAAATCAAAGAATTGGTCAAAAACCCTACCCTGAATCATCAATTCTTTTCTCATTCTTTTCAGGAGAACCTGATGGTTCTTTGAAATTTGTCACAAACCCAAGACGGGCAGTTTTTTTTTTTTTTTTTAAACCCCAAATTTGGGGCTTTTTAAAATGTTAGGTCCAGATATAACTACCATTAGCAGGTATGGGAGAAGCTGAGGGCTATTTTATTTTTTCATAAGTTTAAAAACATACGGAGAGTATTTAACCTGTGAAAAACACAATGTTTTGAAGAAAAACTTCACTGTAAAAAAGACACTTCTGATCTGCATTGGCTTTTACTTCTTAATGATCTTAATGATCCATCACTTAGGGTATCCTGACCAAAGTCTATGGTAGTAAGAGGCCATCTGGAGATGATGTCTTCAAGTCATGACTTTTTATTGTCAGCCGAGCAGTTCAAATTCCACACCCTTGTTGCAGTTCGGGCCACAAGTGATGTAAGATGGTTCTCGTCTTGTAGGGGCCGTCTTGTAGCAAAGATTGAAAAAAAGAAGTTCTACATTCTTTTTTTTTTTTCTCATGTTTGAAATCCATGCCCAGCCTTATGCAACTGAGCTCGACCTGGGAGTGTGCTAATGGCTTGTCTGTCTGGTATGCCGTTTGTTGTTCCAAACCATTATATATATATATATATATATAATATATCCAAGAAATGATTGCCCCAAATCATTTCAAGTTTTCTTTATAAAGGCTGATTTTAAAGGCTTAACTAATGAGACCATCAAAGACTCTTGACACTCGGCTTTTTTTTTAAAACAATTAAATTCATGGACCTACGACAAGGTCCGAAATTTTGACTAAACCTGTGGATCTCATTTTTCTCCACTCTAGAAAACTCTTTGGGTCTCTTCCCAATGGGGGGGGTGGAGACCCAATGGGGGAGGCGGGGCTGGGGTGGTGGAAGGCAGGGGTAGGTTACCAATCTGGCCAACCGGCCATGACATGGGAAACACGTTTCTTCCTTTCGGTCCACAAGCCAAAAAAACTGTAGAAAAAGGGAAGAATAATAGACCACCACATCACATCACGCATTGCATAGTCGGTGTGTGGGGGATAGATTGGTCTACGGGTCATCTCAAATGTTTAAAAACCACCAACAAAGAATATCAAAATGAAAGCATGGAAAAAGATCAAATTTTGCCCCCCCTCTATTCACTCACCAAACGACCATACCGTCAGCACGTGTTATAGTAAGAATTTAGCCTCCAACGTCCATATCGAATTGCATGCAGATTTTCAAACACCCAAAAAAATAAAAAATGGAAAAAGGTGCAAGCCCACCTTTACACACAAGCCCTTTCTTTTCCTCAAGAGAGTTTGGTAGCAAGGGTTTAGGGTAAAAATTCACATTCAATTGGTTCTTGTACTGCTTACAAGAACCAATTGAATGTGATTTCTTCCCAAACCTTCCAACTTGAAAAAAAAATTGCTCGAAAGACTAAAGAGTCCACTCGCAAACCTTTGCATGCAATGCTTTATTATATATCTAATGTTTGATATGTCACACAAAATTCATTGCAATTAAATTTGTACCCAATGGGACCTTATGTTGATATGGTCCTCCTCATCCATTTGGTTCTATATTTGTTTAACAATCTAAAATACAATTAATGCATGACATGCATGCCTCCACATACATGTGTTTTTTCATTTTTCGGGGGGTGAATTCCCCTATTTTTCTCAAGAAAAGAGATTGTAATCACCAAATTTCTACAACAGGTTGAAATAGGTAATCGAAATCCAAAAGGATTCTTAATTTTTTTTAATTTCAATATTTGGTCTATAACCAAATTTGGCTAAATTTTCTTGTGGTCAATCGTTAGTTTCACTACATCAGAAAATTCAAAAAGTAAAATAAAATCCCTCGGTGTCCACCACCACACCCAAATGGCTGAATAAGTAGAAACGTATGTTATACCTAAAAAAAGAACAATGTGCAATTTACCTAAAAGAGAAGTAACACTGTGAAAAAAACAAACTCAAAAGCCCCCATTGGAACCGGGTCTTTTTTTTGGAGAATTCTTGTAATTTCTTGGGCCCAAAAAATTGGGAAATTTCTTTTTTTTAAATTGTAGATCGGAGTCATTTTGCTAATTTTGGGGGGAAAAAATTCGCCAATTTCTCCATATCATAAAATAGGGAGGTCGGAATTTTTTTTAAAAAAAAATTCCCTGATTGGGACCCAGCAAGAGAAAGTAGTGCGAGAGAAGGGGGCCGAAAAAAACATAACGATGCCCAAAGTGTTTTGGCTGCTCATGATACAAACCCCTATTACCAATCATTGACATAACTAGAAGCACAATAATAGTTCCCTCTCCATTCAATCAATGAAGCCAGCCAGCCAGCCAGCCAGCCACATGGCACAGGGAAAATCTCCCCTTCCCCCAATGCAAAAATAAATAATGCAATTATTTGAAAAATTGGTGGTGAGTTGTGATGCCGTGCTTTTCACAGCTGTAAGGATCACAACTGTAGTATACGTATTATTTTGGTGATGAGAGCTAGAAGCTACTACTAGTACCACACTTTGTAAATGAAAACTCAATAGAGAAATCCGTAAAGTCACCCTGTCTTCACCCTGTCTTTGGGCCTCCTTTCACCCCTTAAGCCCTCTTTTTAGTGGTATCCATAAAGTAAGGAGATTTTTATTAAATCTCAGCATGAAATGCTGAAACTCAGTACGAAATGCATAAGGTTCGAGAGGTTATAGTGCCTGTACAGGTAGGAGCGGTGAAAATCTATGTAGCAACAACAATGGAGCCGCTCAGGAAAAAAGGAAAAAAGAAAGACAGGGTGAAACTCAGGAACCATCAAAATTGATGGTTTTCTGAGTTCCACACCCCGCTTGAATGCTAATGTACTTTTTTGCAGGATTTTTTTGAATCTCACCCTGTGAAACTGTTTTGATTTTTCTTTTGTTTAAAAAAATGAAGTCAATGGACATGAACCTTGATTGGTGGTTGTCCTATTATTAACATACAAACTTATGGAGTGCATATGCGCCCCCCGCCCCCCAAAATCCACAAAATAAAAGAGTTTTGTATTCAAATTCAACCTCTATTTTCCAATATGAAGGTGGGCTTACGTAATTTACAAAATGAAAGAGTTTTGTATTCAAATTCAAACCTCTAGTTTCCAATTTGAATTGGTGGGCTTATGTAATTTACAACATAAAAGAGTTTTGTATTCAAATTCAACCTCTATTTTTCAATTTGAATTGGTGGGTGTACGTAATTTATGAAATAAAAGAGTTTTGTATTCAAACTCAACCCCTATTTTCCAATTTGAATTGGTGGGCTTACGTAATTTGCAAAATAAAAGAGTGTTGTATTCAAATTCAACCTCTATTTTCCAATTTGAATTGGTGGGCTTAGAGTGTGCATGGATGAACAAAACTAAATAAATCATCTCAAAACTTGGTGTGGGTTGTGAATTGGGTTGTTGTGTGTGTGTATGTGCTGCACTCAAGTCTCAGACAAAGATAATGAAATCCGAGGGCAGAATTTGAGCTGAAGTTTCACCAACAAGATCTGAAGATCTGTTGGTACTAGAAATGTAGTTCATCAACCAAAGGAACTGTTTGGAGGGTGGTTTCGAATCTGGATTTTGAGTATTATCATTGTGTCCTTGTATACGGAGAAAACCACACCATTCACCACTACCCCCCCCACTTCCCCCACCCTCACCACAACTCTCATCCATCCACCTCTACC
>Ga0116231_10002646_pt1 | contig 37440 bp, 30 predicted proteins | sample S1TSphgellanicum_2_FD_89695 | JGI IMG/M metagenome (GOLD analysis project Ga0116231, IMG submission 89695) | Host-associated microbial communities from peat moss isolated from Minnesota, USA - S1T2_Fd - Sphagnum magellanicum MG | ecosystem: Host-associated > Plants > Peat moss > Unclassified...
TATATATATATATAACTCATGGGTCACAAGAAAAACGAATATGTTTCATTACAAAGATCTAATATTTAGAACAAAAACATAAGATCACATTTTGAAATATAACCTCATCAAGGCAAAAATACATAATATGAGGCTTCTTTCAATTCATCTGGCTCAAATGAGCCTTCATGAAATGCATCTAATTCCTCCTTTACTTGTATTTCAAACTTTATCAATTTGATTAAACTAGAAGGGCCTTGCAACCAACCCTTGCATTGTTGGGAAAAAAATTATTTACAAAGGTCACCTTTTAAAGATTATTTGATTGCAAACAACATCTCTTCAAATTGGTGATATATCAACCAAGGAAAATATTTTCTGAGTTTCAAATTGAGAACCTACAATCTTCAATATTTGTTTAGCTAAAAGGTCAAGATAACACAAGGTGACAATGATGTGAGGCAATGACAAACAACTATAATGCAATGATGAAAAATGAAAGGTGGCAACAAACAATTACAAAGTGAAAATAACACAAGGCAAAGATGAGCAGCATAAGGCGACAACAAGTAGTTACAAGGTGACAATAATAATGTGAGTTAACAACAACAATTCTACAGGGTGATGATTAGGAGTTAGAAGGCAATGGTAACATTTCAAAGCAATGAAGAATAGTGTAAAGTGACAATGAACAACACAAGATGAAGATGGGCAACATAAGGTGACAATAAACAACTACAAAGAAATGATGGCAATGGAAGGCGACAATAAATAATTACAAGGCAACAACAAACAATAATAAAAGGCAAAATGAACAGCAATAAAACAACAATGAGAAGTATAAGATAACAACAAGGTGGTGATGTTAAGAAAAAAACACAATACAACAAAAGACATAAGAAAATTAACCAAAAAAAAACAAGGAATATTGTGGGGCTGATAGGGATTGGTTCCTTTTATAGAAATAGTTTTGTCTTTCTCCCCATTGTGCAACATGACAATTGCTTTCAACCCTAAAAATAACCATAATTTACACTAACTATCCTATGAACTAAATAAGAATTGGACCTAGGGGTTGTATTATAACCTACATTGGGTTAAGGTTTTGAACTAATTTCAAGAATTTTGTTCTTATTGAATTGGGTTTATCCCATTTGTAATCATAATGGTTAGTTCAAATTGCTACCATTATAGCTCTTTTAGTTTTCTTAATTTACTTATTTATACACTATCTAGTAAAATCAAATAGAGCAATAAAAAGCGAACTTGATTGCTTGCCTCTACCTATTTTCTAGTGATGTGATTACCTACATCCTAGACACCTACTTGTTTTGTACTCACCTAGTTTGTTCACATAAGGGTTTTAAAAATTTTAAACATAAAGTTGTTGGCATCCACAAAGTGAGACTAATAGGCCATGTGATTTGAAATCACACAAAAAACATATAACAAAAATAATAATTTTATGACTAGTTGAAATAGGTTGGGATCAATGCATTCCTTCGAAGGATGTTGGGTGCCTTAAGACAAGGTAAGTTCAAACCCTTGCCTAGACAAAAGGGGTAAATTTAGCTTTAAAAAACCTTTATAGAGGGATGCCAAAGGGATGTTCCAATACATCCTATCATATCCCAAGAGACATCCCTCTTGAAAGCCTTGTAAATCACAACATTTTTTTGTGATCATGTTTTTGAATTGTAACATCAATCATTCAAAACATAACATCAACAAAGACATGTACAATCCATGTCACCAAATGCACATCATCAAGTTGTCAAGTTCATATTGCCAAAATTACAATGCCAACTTGCAAAGTCCATTTCATCTTGTGGATTGTTGGAATGAACCATGAATTGCCCATAATTGATTTTTTTGGGCTACCCAAATGCATGAACTTTATTCCTTCCCTACCTTAACTTATCCCTTTCCTACCCCAATTTGACCAAATTAGATTAACATATCCTAGAACTTAATAGGTACCAATCCTCATGGAAGGGGTTATTGTACTTGCAAGGTGGGTTTGGCACCATACCACTCAACAAAATTATTAAATTATGCTAGCCAAGTTCAACACGTGGTTTAGATTTTATTAGGGTTTTCCCCCCAAAATATGATTTTCTTTTGTTATTTGGCATTATTGGGGAGTTGGATAGGGCAAACAAAAGGAGGGGTGGGGAGAAGGCTTGCACACAATTTACAAGGAGGTATTAGACCACAAACATCATCATTTTTAAATTTTATCCTTACAAAATAGTGAAGGAAAAAATATTGAAATTGATTTTTTGAATGATTAAGATATATGTCACAATGAAATGTTGTTATACATTGATGCAAATTGTAATATAAGCTGAATCAATTGATTCATGCTAAGAAGGACAAGTGTGTTCCCAAGGTTGTTAAATGACTATTAGTAGGCCATGCAAGGTTAGAGATTTAGTGTTGAATCTAGTTCCTAACACTATTATTACAATATCATTCACTTCATCTATTCTTATAGGGTCACAACCTTCATCTTCTAATGCCAAACATAAAGTCATGGGGTCTCATACCAACTAGTTCACACCATAGTTATCGCCTCCTAGTGTAGCGCCACAAAGCATGATCATATGTATGTGATGGCTTTGCACATTGATTACTTGGTTAGAATTCACAACTTGCCTCACAACTTTGTTGCGACCAATCAAATAGGAATACATTTAATGCTTGTGGTAGGAGAGAGGACTTGGGAAAAAAGGTCTAAGGATGTTGGTGTGATTGCCAATGATGATAAAAGGTTCATTGTGCCATGGGTTACAAGCCATGGTTTTCATTTTACCGTGGCTACTAATCATTTGTCAAGAATTGAGTCTATGCAAGGGTTTGTGGATTTCATTGTTGTTCCATATCTTGATATTGAAGTGCAGATGATGGTCACAACAAATGTTTTGGTTCATTATGTCTTGGAATGTGCATACCAATGTAATATTTAGAGCTTGAATGAAAGAAAAATATCCTCAAGTTTTGCTTTTGTATCTATTATTAACCAATTGTATTGATGGGTCCAAACATGGTTGGCGTGCCAAAGAGGAGTTATTGTGTTTCAAATGGGATACCCCAATCATGTTTTGTGACCTAGGGAAATTCCAACTTATAGATGTTTTGTAAAGGCCTTTGAAGTTTTTTTTTACATATTTATTTAATGATTGGTCCACAAATAATTTCAATAGATGGTGGTTGTTAGTGTACTAACTTCGATAATGAAAGTTGACAATCCTATGGAGATTGTGACTAAGAATTTGGTTGGATGGTTGTTTATGGTTTGGGCCAAGCTTTATATATCACGAGGAAATGCTTGTGTTTAATTGGGGTTGGTGTGGAATTATCAAATCATGGGATTGCCAATTTTATAATGAAAATAGGTGAGTTCATTTTGAAGGAGTTTTGTTGGGAGACTTGAACAATATTGTTTAGAGGACATACCTATATAGTCCCCTAATTTGCTTTGAATTTTTCATGTACCTTTGAGATTTTAATTGAAATGATTATTTTAAAGTTAAGCATTTTCACTTTAAATTGTTAAAAAAATTAAGCATTTTTTGATGTGATGAACACAATTATAAACATAAATTCATGGCAACCAATAAGATCAAGGCAACAAACAACCAAGAGGCCCAATCTTTTTGGTTTTGGGTAAGGTGCAAGGGAGGTTTGGATTTTTTTGGTATTCTCAATGTGTTCCCCAAGATGTTTTCAATAACATCACACTTTATCCTAGATAAGTTTCACCCAAAGTTGAACTCTAATAACCTTTTGTAGTTGGGCTGAAGGGAAACGATTATATAATTTTAGTCCAAAGTATTATATATTTTTGGTGATGGACCATATCAAAGTGCCCATTGCAAAAGAATTGAACTTTGGGATGCAACCCACAACCAATTAATAGGACCAACCATAGGTAATTTCAATTGAGCTAAACCCAAACATATGTGGTTGCTTAGAATGGATATGTATTCAATGTTAAGTTTGGTTCCTTGAGTGAAACTCTTGGAGTAAAAGCATTAAGGTAGATGAACTTTAAAATGTCAACTCCCCAAAATGGACACCTATTTTTGCCTCTTAATGCATCTCCTTGGTTGCATGAAAAAATATGTTAATTAGAATAACCATAACCAACCCTATTAACGATAGATTTAGGATTGGAAGGTGGGCCCAAATAAATAAATTGAGGAAAACCATACGGTTTGCAAACAAAAAATTTGGCGCTCTATTATTAACGGTTTCATATTGATATATCAACTACTTTTATCATTTAAATATATTATTATAATAAGTAACTTTAAACTTTTTTCAATATGTTGCCCATTGCTTTGAGAGAAGTGATTAGTGCATACATGTGAAATAGTATGTGTATTTTTTCAATGTGATCAATCCATTTTGCAACACAAATAAATTTTTAAAAAAACATCTTCAAACATGACAAGTGATGTCACTTGACCATTTCATTTTCAATTAATCATTTTATTACAAGGATTGTTACATGTTTATTTAACAAGATATCACTTATTTTATTTCAAAATAATGTCAACTAGTTAGATTGAAATGATTAATGCACTTTCCTCACACAATTAATGGAATCAATATACACATTCAAACATGAAAAAAAATGATGCCTACCCATTTCAAGACCACATGTAAGCCACATATAACATAGCTAGAAACATATCACATCAATTTTCTAACAACAATTGAAATCATGGTCTAGTAAGTAAACATGCAAAGTGCTTGTGAAAAATGGATTTATGCCTAATTTCCACATGCTACCAAATACGACACATGAAATAACTTAAGAAGAACATGTTAGTGATGATAATTTAGTTGAAGAGAGCGAAATTGCCAATGTAGCTTGCAAAAATGAGCAATGGGCCCAAGGCAATGAGAACGTGTTTCATGTGTTCTTCCAACATGAGTCAAACTAGGATTGTGCAACAAATCTTCCACAATTTGCATTGAAAAGAGGAAAGCCAAGAAGGATGAAAGAGAGAACAATGACCCACACTTGATAAAGCCCCCATGGGTGTATAAACCCATGCCATATTCCATGTCAATCTTGTGATTTCTAGAGAACTATAACTCTACTGAGATGCTTTGGCACAAGAGAGATATTTGGTTAGAAAGAACATAAAGTCCATCACCATGATGATTATAGAAAGAAGGATTAAAGTGATGGGATCAATGCCATTGGAATCACACATAAAAAGGTGAGAATGATAAGAATGATTGGAAGGATATTAGTGATGGGAATTGTGATGCATGGATGAGGATGATTAAAGACCATGACCATTGTGAAGAGGGATTTTTGTGGGAAAGTGCATAAACTCGCAAGAAATAGGTAGCCATTTTTGGTCTTGAATAGTTGTTTCACATGTATAACACTCAAGCATGATCAACTTTAGGTTTCAAATGTATCAAAATTCATACCAGCTTTTGGTATTTTTGGATTACATATGTATTGATCGAACGCAAACATTGGGTTATATATATTTTGAATTACAAATGCATTAATTGCTTTATTGGATCCATTTAAATTTTTTGGAAGTTGTTGTGATGAAAGTTGATGGGTTTAAATCCTAATGATGATAAGACCATGCCGTGAATTGCCAAAAGAAGAAAATGACAAGTTTGTGGGCGGTTGAGGGGTGATGGTAAGTTTTGAGCTTTGTTTGTGTTTCTATTTTCTTCACATTTATTTGTATGTAGGTTATGAGCACTTTCTGTTTTCAATTTTGACAGTGCTTGTTGTTTGCTTGGTTGTGGTTGGGTGCATTTTGGATGGTGCAAGCTAGTTTGTGATAATGCTTTGATGAACGCGAGAACAAAGAATTCGAGGATAAGAGGAGGAGCTACAGGATAGAGGCGGCACCAGTGGAGCTTGAAGAATGGTTGTGCAGATAAGTGAATAAGTCTAAAGTTTTTAATGTAGGAGATGGAAGTGCGATGGGTTGTTTTTCCGAATAATGTAGGTCTTGTTGCTCTGTTGGCGATGATATATCCGCTATGCCATGTTCCTCAATAGGCAAGATTTATCTAGGGAGGTCGATGACTGGGGCGTGATGAGAAATTGAGAAATCTTGAGAGTGGCATGTGAAGCTTTTCAATCTTCATTGTTTTTGTTCGTGTGTCCATTTTGTTGTGAAACAGTTCATGCTCTCATCAGAAAGCACCCTCCATATGGGAATTTCGAAGAATGATGTTTGTCTGTTGAATCCCAAGTGTTCTAGTGAAGGGCAGTAGATGGGCAAAATCTTCTTTGTCAAGTTGGTGAATCAGGTCTTGTTGGGAGTGGGGTCTGTAAACTTGTATGTTAAGATATTTGATTTATGTGGCAGTTGCTGATGTACAGTGTTCTTGTTCAACAATTCCTCTTCCAAACATTGTGTGTCGAAGGGAATTGGAATTTGGGTGTTTTTTCCATCTTTTGCGCGGATCTGGGTAATTCATCTCTATTGGGTTTTTGAGGTCTGTCGTTATTGAGAAAAGCTTGAGATGGCCAGTTGTGCTCATGAGAGTGAGATCAGAGTGATCTGACCCCAAGAGACCTATAGTTTTTACTATTAGATTAGTTCTTAAACAGATGGAATAGTTGTATGATTTCTATCCATGGACATGGTATCACCCTGATGCAGGTGCATGCTACCAGATAGATGTATGCAGATGTTCTTCCATATTGAATTGGTACACATGGTTTTTTATGTAGGTGCATGAATTTTGTTACAATGTCACTATTCTATTGTGTGAGGGTCACCAAAAGAGTACACTAAGTGGTGCATTCTAACATGCATAAGGCCTCTTTTCCTAACTTGCATTGTTGCCATTGAATAGAAGAAAACATGCTATGAATAGCCTAGCTAAATATCAGAAACTGGCATGAAAGTTTTAGGTGTGTAGGGTGGTGTATGCATTTAAAAACTCATAAGTAAAAATCATCCTTCATCTGAAAAATTTGATTCCCTTGCAGTTCTTCTTTTCCATTTGCTAATGGCTTGAAAATTTTCCCAGATATTTTATTTTTGAGTAGTGAAAATAGCATAAAGCCTATTGCTGGCATCTCATCACAATTATTGAAGATATTGTGAAAATAATAGCTTTCATTTTGCATTGAATCTTTGTGCACCTAGACATACATAATTTTCAAACTTACACACATAATTTCAAAGCCATTGAATTTATTTGACTTCTCCATGTGGGCACTCACCAAGATTAGCTAGGGAAGTTGCAATAAACTCAAAGCTAAAGTAAAGAAGGAATAGATTTCAGGCATTGGGCAGCTCATGAGTGTTTTAAATTGTGGGCAGTTTGTGACACATCAGACAGTCCACAAGATGAAGAGGACTTGGCAAGTCGGCAATGCGGGCTTGATGCTTTGGCAAACTTGGTGAACTTGATGAACTTGTGAAGTGTATGTTAACTTAACAATTTCTCAAAGTGGATTTCTTAACTATATATTAAGAAATCAACTTAGCAAAACAATGGTCCATGTTTTCCTTGTATTTATTTCCCATTTGCAAATTCTAGACCTTCTATTTATTTCTCAATGAGATTTTTCATTATCTCATAGCTTTCTTTGATATAATAAGGGCTTTCTATAAACTACTAAAAGGTACCCCCTTTTCAGCCAACAACAGTTTTTCAACTTTAAACCCTAGACTCAACTTAGGGTTTGTTGTTGGTAGGTAATTAATTAATTAATTAATTAATTGTTACAGGCTAATAAGAGCATGCCCAACGGCAGAAGTGAAACGCCTCTGTACCTTACAGTACGTTTTGGATGAAGATTTGCAGAAAAACACTGTGAAACTGTTTGGAGAGGGGGCCTGGAACAAGTGCACATGTTACCAGGGCCCTCTTAGAGCACCAGTAGTAGGAATGAAATGACTGTTTCTCAGCAATAAATGATTGTTTCTCATTGGCCAACTACAATGATTGGCCCAAGTGGTGGTGAGAGTGGAGAGTTAAATAGTCTCTCTCACTTTGTACAATCCATCTTTTCAAGTTCATGGGTCAGGATGGGGGGAAGAAACTCAACCGTGCACTGGATGTACTAAACACTGATAGAGGCCTGCCGTTGGGGGCATGCATGCATGCTCTAAGGAGGAGGCCCTCTTCGAAGTACAGTCATAGCGCTTACATCAATAATCTGGAATTGATTCCTTGGGGTCTCTGTAAGGTTTCCTCAAGCATGTCATTGCAAAGAAGAAGAAGAAGAAAAACATGTGAAAGATTGTCTTTGTGCCCTCCTAGATGGTCCCCAACTATGCTTTTGATTGGTTTAATGGTTGCAAGAAAGGAGGGTCATTACCCCTGAAGAATCCTTGCTTCATAAGAAAAAATCTTTTTTTTTCAATTTTGCAAAAACAACTTCCCTTAACTTTGTCAAAAAAACAATGGCCAATTACCATAGTACCTTGGCACCTTGACACAAATTATATTATTTTTAGAAATGTTGAATTTGAAAAACTACTTTTTTCAAAGAAAAAAAAATTATGAAGGAAAATGAAGATTTCTTTTTGGAAATATTCAGCTTTTCAAAATGTGATCTTCACAATTAGTTAATTATTTGGCAAACATGTGCTGAAGCTGCTCTTGTATTCTGTAGTTTACCATAATGCTTTTATCATTTTGGCAGTAATTGCATAATTTTCAATAAATATCAAAATTTCTCAAAATTAACTACTTGCAATGCGAAAAGTTCTAGAAATTTGATTGACATTATTATTCACTGCTTGTCCTAAAGCTTGGTTGTGTGGTGTGCCTAATTAGTGCAAAATTACTTGGCATTTTTTTTGCCCACCTCAATTTTTAAAATTTCAGGAAATGTTTTTTTAAATTATTGAAGTGAAAAAATGGAAAAAAAAAAGGTCAAGAATAGGCCGGAATGGTGAAGATACTAAGTTATTGGTTGGGCACTTTCAAGGACCTTCAACCTCACAATAGACAAGCGAAAAACAAATTAAAATGGTTGAAGAGATAGCTTGGGAAGACAATAAAATTAGGGGATGTTTGAATATGTTTTTAAAATATTAGTAGCATATTACAAATACAGAAAATAAAAATATTAAAAATATATTATTAATAAAAATAAAAATTTGCATGTGAACATGTGTACAAATCATGGACCTCCACTTGGTCGATAGCATTGGTCCTAGTTCACTAATCATTCACTTGTTCACATTTTCTGTTACAAATTGACTATTACAAAAATGAGTGAAATGTTTAGTAAGTTGTGTTTGTATCTCCTTGTAGTGTTTGGCTTCATTGTGGCGTTAGTTCTTGGGCCTCCTTTGAAACTAGAACTGTTGTTACATTTGGGAGGGATGGCTAATTCATGGGCCCGACAATGACCAAATCTGTTTGCCACGAAAATAGTTTTGTCCACATAAAGAGCTGAAAGTGGGGCTAAACGGATGGTGGGTGCCATTGTAAGTAAGCAAATTTCCCAACATTAATGCATGGAACTTGTTGCATTGTGTGGTCGGGGACAACATAAATTACAATTTTTTTGTTGGTGAAACGTAGTAAGGATTATTGTGTTTGTTGGACTAGAAAAACCTTTGAACTAATAATATGAGTGGGAAGAATGATTTTTGTTGGCCTTGCCTACCGAGGCAAGGATATTGTTGTGTTCAGTCATTTTAGAGTACAGTAGTAGCTTAAGGGATTTTGGCCCCTACTAGGTAATAATAATAGGTCTATTTTTATACAAGGATTTTTGAAAGACGATATTTTGGCTTGTGTTGAAACTTGAGATTAGTTATAGAGTTCTAATATATCTCGAAGGATTTTGGTTTCTTTTAGAGGATTTCTTGAAGATTAGGTATATTTTTGCATGGTGAAATATTTGAGTTTCCACGATTCTTCTTCTTTTGCCTTAAGATACTTTTTAATGTAAATGGCAAGGCCACAGTGTGACACACCCATTGTTTTATTTTGGGTGGGGATGATTGGGGGATAGGATGCAAAGATTCATTCATTAATACATTCATTCATTCATTCATAAACAACAAGGAGGTAAGTGTGGGTCAGTTGGTTATATTGGATGACTTGCAGTGCTCCTAGTTAAGCAGAGCATGACAAATTGTTACAATATGAGGTCGTGCTAGTGATGCCTTCCACAAAGCCACAGACTTTGTCCACAGGCCCACCCACTGTGTACTACTACTTTTTAGTAAAGAGTGTGAGCAAGTGGCTTATAAATTATACTCAACAAGCAGAATTGCAGCTCTTACATCAAGATCCTGGAGAAGATCAAGTTTGGCATAAAACACTAAAATAAAAACATTAAGCTACTTTAGACACCCAATCATGAAAGCTAACATCACTCACAAACCCGCATCACATTAATGGTAGCCAGCCCCCTGCTCTACATACTAGACTCTAGCATTCTCCATTGATCTATATATATGTGACCAAGTGTCATATTGTGTGATTTATTTTTGTTTGTTTGTTTGTTGGCCTTGCCTACCAAGGCAAGGATATTGTGTTTAGATTCATTATAGGGTATAGTAGCTTAAGGGATTTTGGCCCCTAGGTACCATGTCGATTTGTATATGAGGGTTTTTGAAAGATGATATTTTGGCTTGTGTTTGAAACTTGAGATTAGTTATAGAGTTATAATAATATCTTGAAGGTTTTTGGTTTCTTGCAGAGGGATTTTTTGAAGATTATATTTTTGCATGGTGAAATATATTTGAGTTTTCATAATTCTTCTTTTGCCTTAAGATACTTTTTAATGTAAATAGCAAGGCCACAGTGTAACATGGCCCTTGTTGAAGAGGTGAGAAGCAGAAATGTCCACCCACATAAAGAAACCCTGGGCCATTTGTGACACACCCCTTCTTGTGGGGTTCTTACAACCCACATAAGAGATCATCGGTGCTCATGGGATCTTACAACCCACATAAGACCACCTTTAATGGTGGACAGGACCTTACAAATTTGGTAATTGTTGGACATTTCTTTCTGTAGTTGAAGGGTCTGCATTCAAACCCTTGGGAGAATTTCAGCCTCTCCTCCCCCTTGGCGTATCGACCTCAGGACAGGAGCCTCAATTCTTGAAGAGGTCTAAAAAATGCAGACCCTTCTCCTATATAAAAACACACATGAGTTTTGAATTGCAAGCTTAAGTGTAGACACACCACCATAATCCAAGTTCCAAGGGCCAAAAACTAAGTCATAGAATCAATCACTTTTGACTTAACGTCTTTTGAAGAATTTATCTTCATGGCAATGGATAGTAACATGGTCGCGCCACAAGCTTAATTGGTACCCACAAACTTATTAGTGGATCTCAAGCCACCAGATCTTGTAGGTGTGCAAGACAACATTAGGCTTTCAAAGAGAGAGTAGAGCCAAAGAAGTACACTAACGAGGACATTCTAGTTCACTATTGTTTTCAGTTTGTAAATCACTTCAAAATTCCCAAATCACTTTGGGATATGGATGACAAGTTTGGTTCCCTATAGTCTGAAAGGTAGTTGGTTTGTTTTGTCATGTTGAGGCCTCCCAACCTCACCCCCCTCCCGCTCCCTCCCCCTTCTGGTGGGTGTTCTTGGTTCGACTGGAAAACCCTCAATGAGTAAAGGGGTGCATGGAAGCGATTTTGTAATGTGTGGACCAGCCTTTTTTTCACTGACAATATAGAAAGAGAAATATTTTAAAAACTTGAAAAAAGTGATTTTGGAGGGTTTTAGTTGCCAGAAGTGAGGAAAAAGAAAACTTTAAAAAAAATTCATTTTCATATATGTGATTTTCATTGTGTAAAAGGATGATTAGAGATTTATACTTTATTTCTGATTTATAGCCAGATTTGGCTAAATCTTCCTAGAGATGATTGTCACTTCCTATATATACATATAATTTTTATAGGATTTTCAGTTATGAAAAAACTCAAAAACTCATGCATTGCAGGTCCAAACTATTGTTTCTTTTACGAATTTCTGTTTGAAAACCCTAGACGACTACCACAGGTAGGAGGGAAAAAATCACTTTGCAGGACAAAAAGGGTTTGTTGGATAAGTCTAGCGAATAGATCACAAGGGGCGTACAACAACCCATAGCAAAAGAAAATGTCTCTCTCGAATATTATTCAGCACTCCAATCTACTGATGAAGATTTCAATTGTAGGACCAGACCCAAGGTTCTATAAAAAAAATATTCAAAAAAAATCTGGAAACAAAAGGAAGAAGAGGTTGGGCTTCAAAAAACAATTTATTAGCAGCTAGCCTAGCAAGCAAAGGACTGTAACACCAAAGGTTGTCTTCAAAAGCATGAACCAGCAGGACAAAGCACTGATTGATCTGTAAATGCTGCACACTCAAGGATTCAATTGTTGTGGGTGGGCACTGGGCGTATATAAATTTATGAACTGCAACTGAAGAAAGAGGTCAGGTGATTACAAAACCCCATACAGTAGAGAAGTACCAATAAGTAATAATTTAATGCCTGCTAGAATGATGCATCATCAGTGTTGGGTGTTTCCTCAAATCTACTGAATAGGTAAGGTATGCTCCTCAGCCAACCAAAAAAAAAAGAAGGGCCAGTGTCATTCTGTTTTTTTATCACCCATTACAAGTTAAAGTACATCCCCAGTGAGGAACAGCATTGGTTAGTGTGCATCCGACATGAACTTCAACCAAGGAAAGGAAAAGAAAAGAAAAAACAACAACAACAACAACAGTAGCCAAGAGAGTAGTCCGTCGCCAGGCACTTGACCTTGTCCAGGAACAGAGTTTTATTACTGGAGCAAGAGACAGAGTTGTTGTACCAGTGACTTCTGGCTTCTGGGCCCCCAGTCCCTTGTGCTCAGCTAATGCACATGCTACTGAAGATGGCAGCAGCAGCTATGGATTTACACCCCCATGTTGTATAGCTCCTCCAGTGGGCCCTGTTTAATGTGCTGCTTCTCTTGAGGTGATGAAGTGGGTGTGTACTATGAACCCTTGTGAACTTTCAGACCTGTTCATAATTTAGCACCCATTCTTTCCTCAGATGTGCACCCCACTTCCCGCACATTATAACCAACTCAAAACAATCCCACTATTTCCACCAGATAACCAAGCGTACCGAAGGTGGGTTGTGAATATACTACCCTTAGACCCTTGCTAATAACCGACCATTTTCTCAACAAGTAACCCATACTGATCAGAACTGTTCTGCACCCTTGGTGATAGCCAAAGGTGGGTTGTAAATAGACTACCCTTGGACCCTTGCCGATAACTGGCCATTTTCTCAACACATAACCAATACTGGTCAGAATGTGCACCCTTGCTGATCAATAACTGGCCGGTTGTGAGTAACCTACACTTGGACCCTGTCGATAACTGGCCATTTGCTCAATAGCCAGCCAACACTGGTCTGAACATGCACTATTCTCATAACCGACCGTTTTCTCAATAACTGGCCAGTTGTGCATAACCTACCCTTGGACCCTGCTGATGACCAGCCATTTCACTCAAATGACCAGCAAACAGGGTCTGAACAGCTGATAACCGGCCATTTTTCTCAATAACCGGATGGCACAGGTCTGGACCATGCATTACTGGCCTAGATCACACCCTCACTACAAATGGATCACACATTCACTGTGAATGTGACTGGGGGTTTGTTTCAATGGCCAATAGTGACAAATGTATGCCTACTGGTGGTACTCATGTTTGCCATGGAGTAATGAGCACCCCAGTGCTGTTGTTGCACTTTGGTGTCAGATGTCACACACCTCCCTGCCTGCACCTACCTGCCTGCTGGTGTTACAGAATTGTACCCATGTCTGGTGGGGGGAACAACAGTAGTACACATGCAGCAGTGTATGTTTCTCTAATGTCATATTGTGCAGCTCCTGTTTGTACATATGTCTACAGGTGTTCCCAGAAGTGGTCTTAAGGCAAAAACAAACACTCCCTTCTCCTTGTGATCAGAGAATGCTAAGCTCCCACCACATTTTGAGTCCACTTCTTCCAAGATGGAATTTTCACAAATTGAGAGCCTTCCATGATTGAATAAGAAAAGTTGCAAAATGATTCAAACCCAGATCCAAACACCAAGAAACTTGGAAGAATTCAAAACCCAGATTGACCACTGTAGTAGTAAAGAGGAGCAGTGCAACAAACACCTTTGTGCACAAGAATAATGATTCATGCCAAATCTCTTGATAAAAGTTCATGGTAGTGGGAATCTGAAAGAACCCAAAATACATCTCTGTCACTGTTGACAGTCTGAACCAAACCGCGAAGGACGGACTGCATTGAGATCTCAATCATCCAGACTAAATACAGCTCCCCAATAAAGGAAGTCATGAAATGCAGAGAATTATGTAGGAAAGGATGCAAGTGGGATGAAGTAGCACACATAGTCTTAAAAGCGCCTTTGGTTGATAGACACAGGCTACCTTGTTAAAATGATACACGGAAGAGCTCTCCACGGTATATTATTTAATACTAACCTCAGGGTTAATTTTAAGGCGGGCACAGAAGGGTGCTGGGGTCCTGGGAGGGGGTACAAAACCCAACACAAAAAGGGCACATATAGCCTTCCCAAATTAAATATTTCGGTAGTAACTTGTCTTGCCTCCTTCCCTTTTTCTACAACTGGAGGAATCTCTAGGAGGACAAAAAAAAATTGATGGCAAACACACACTCCCAAATGACTTCTTCTTCCCTCTCTCTTTCTCGTGTTCTTCTCCCTTTCAAGCCTGGGTGGGTGGTTGGGTCTTCCCATTCTCTGACCAAGAAGAAGTTGAGCAGATGTTGATGAGCCTAGAGATTTTTCCCATCCATCAAATTCTCTTCTTTTACATTGGCAACTTTCTCAGACTGCCTCTACCTGTGAATTTATTGGATTGTCTCCACCACCTTTTCGAGCTGTGGAGAAGAACCCACCAAAAGAAAAATTAGTGAATGGGTGGGTGGGAGTTAAACAAATATTCATCTTTTCAGAAAATCACTCTGCAGAAGCCATGATCTCAACTGACCAACAAACCATAGAATGAAAGGGTCACAGGAATTCCAAGGAAATTCACAGGAGATCAAATGAGCTCTTGTTTCTCTACTAGAACACCAAGATTGTAGCTTAAATGCAACCCAGCCAATCTTATTGTTTTATTTCACTAAGTAACCTACTACTGGTCAGGGCTATGTACTGAAGGCAGAAGATGATACAGATGATGCTCACCTATATCAACACCCTTCATGATCCTCAGCCTTCGGACAATAGTTGTAAACATCCTGCAGTGATGACCAGGAGCTTTCCTTAGTGTTCTAAGCAAAGACTCCTAGCTTCAATCTGAGACTGGAACCACCACTACATGTGTCATGCAGAAACAATCCATAGAATAAAAAATTTGGAGCAGAGACTTACTCCCAGGGAACATCACCAACAAGCATGAGATCACTTTCACGGTCCTCATATGTGAGCACATATTCAGAGCTGTGCAAGAAGTTGAGCTTCTGGCTACAGGATGAAAACATCCCAGTCTCGCCTGCAGTGGAGCTTTCTGGATCACCAGGTTGCCCTGTTGTGCCATTCACCAGTTTTAATTGGATTAGAGAACAGTGATCTGAAAGAACATAAGCCAACAATCCACACAAACTCCAATTTTTTTACTCAAGAAAATTTCATTCCAAAAGGGTTGATGACACTTGTATGACTACTCCATAGTAAAGACCCAATACTGTTGCAGGATACAAGCAGATCCAAATCATCCTGAGCAGTTTGCTTCTTGTAAAAGACAAGGAGGTGGGAAAGGACATACTGATGAATTGCTGGAACATGTCCTGGAACATATCCTCAAGAGCAGATTTCAATCTTTCATAGCTGTTGTTGGCAGTAAGATCTACTTTCCGCCCAATCGAGAGCCCATCCATGTAGACCTTCACAAGGAAGGAAGTTTGTGTCACTTGAGTCCCGTTACTTGCTGGAGCCGCTGCTGCTGCTGCTGTCAATGGAACTACAGTAGTGGTGACCTGAGGAGTTGTTGTTGTTGTTGTTGGTCTGGGCTGTCTTTCCTGGGGAGGAGCAGGCCGAGGAGGCTGCTGCTGTACTAGGGTCTTCCGGAAGTTCCTCACAGGTGGCCATCCCACCATCTGTGATTGCCTGGAAGGGTGAAGAAGACAATGAAAGTCTTAGCTCAAGTCAAAATCCAGGTAGAAACAAACAAACAGATCAAGAGGGAGGGAGGGAGGGAGGAGGAGCTAACCTCAACCTTCCTCTGCATTACTCACATAAGCAGATAATCCGACAAGAAGAAGAACAACAGCATGATGGAAGAGCAAGCAAGACCTTACCTGGGAGGAGGAGCAGTAGTGGGAGCAGCATCTTCCAGGGACGCAGGCCGTGTGTCAGAAGATGGATGCTTGGTAATCTCAGAAGAAGCCACAGTTGTTGTCTCCTGAACATTCTTGGAGCGTGAAGAATCCCATGCCTTTGGATTTGATTCCATGTTACCAGCACTCACCTCAGCCCTGTTGCTCATCTGCGGTGGTGGTGGTGGCTGCCCTCCCCCTTGTGTAGCAGGCCATTGAGAACGGAAAGGACCAAATAGCCCACCAGATGGCTCCAGACTCTGCTGCCAGGAGGGAGGTGAAGGCCTTGGGTTGTTGTTGCAAGAGTACATGGTGGTAGAGGCTGCAGCAGCAGGAGGTGCAGGTGCTCCAAGATGATGCTTGGATTGCTGAGGAGACATCTCATTATTACTTCTTCCCTTATTATTTCCAACCGAAGAACCCTCCCGCAAAGCTCCTCCTCCACCTTCCACAAACCCATTATTCCTGCTGCCATCAGACCCATATAAGGGGCCGCCGCCATTCCTGGACTCCATGGGAGGAGGAGGTACAGTATTTCCAAGAGCTTCAGAGAAACCACGCTTGGCTCCACCCACTCCATTCTTTGAAAGAGGGAACATGCTCCGAGGAGGTCCATTTGAAGCAGCCCTGCAGCTGATCTCAGGAACTTGTGGAGAGGAATGTGGCATCATATGGTGCTCTGCTGCCACAGGCCAATAGTGGCTGCCATTATTAATATTATCTCCTCCTCCTGCCTGCCCCATCTGGACCTTGAGTTTATGAGCCATGAACTCCTGCATAATGCCAGTGCGATCTAGATTCCCCAGTATGCTCTCTTGAGGGTACCGGGAGGGTGGCTCCTGCTGCTGCTGAGGGTAGCAGCTGCTTGTTGTGTCTGGCTGCTGCTGCTGGGACACTTGAGAAGAAGAAGAAGGGTGGTGCAGCATACCAGGTAGTTGTAGTTGCTGCATGGGAGAAGGAGCACGATGATGATGCATAGAAGAAGATGCTCCAGGAGCTGAAACAGAATCAGGACCAGCAGCAGCACCTGCTGCTGCCCCCTGCTGCAGCTGCTGCTGCTGCATCTCTGGAACCTGCTTTTCTTGCATTGACAAGAGCTCCTGCTGCTTCTGCTGCTCCAGGCTACTACTACTGAGGGGCTGATGGTGACCTCCTACTGCTGCTTCTTGTGGGTGCTGCTGCGAGAGTCTATTCTCAGCTTGCTGCTGATGCTGCTGCTGATCGCGGCTTTGACGCTGATTGTTCTCCTCCTCCTCCTCCATTGCTGAAGCTTGTTGGGAGTGCTGGAAGAACTTCTTGTCAGCAGCAGCAGGATCAGCGTTTCTGGAGTTGTTGCTACGGTTGGGCATCAAGCCGATGCCCAGGTTCAAGCTGTCATCTACACAAGAAGAAGGCACTTCCTTCTTTTGCATCTCTGATGGCGTTGCGTGCACGAGATGGGTAGTATACGTGCTGAAACCCTTGTAGTCCGTCGCGGAAGCGGCTCGTTGTTGTTGTTCAGCAGCAGCTTGCTCTGTGCTGCTTGCTGTGACAGTCGCAGTAGAGATTTCTGCTGCTGCTCCGCTGCTGCTGCTACTTTTCTTCTGCTGCTGCAGCAGCAAGGAAGTCGGACCCAGTCGAAGCTCCGTAGCACCCAGGTTCAAGTTAAACTCCTCCTCCTCCTCCTGCTCTTCCCCACTTCTTCTTGCGACTTTTTTCTCGCAGTGACCCCTTGAAGCCGGCGACGAGGAGTTCTGCTGCATGTTTTGGAAAGAAGAAGAAGAAGAAGAAGCGGACACCGAGAGACCAATGTAGTCATGCTCCTTCAGAGTAGTCCCACTATGCCCACTATTCCCTTCAACCAGGACAGGCGAGGAAGGTCCGCCGCCGTCGTCGTCGTCGGTTGCAGCAGCTCCAGGGGCCATCATCAACACATGAGTCCTCTCCTCCTGCGCTTCATTCGGCATTCTCTACAAGCGAACCCCACCCCCACTCCCACAACTTCGCTTGCTCTCTGTCTATCTGTTGTTACTGACAAACACAACTTCTTCTTCTTCTTCTTCTTCTTCTTCAAGACCACACCCCACTACTACACCGCCATCGCCTTCTCTACATCAACATAACCTACTTCTTTCCTCCTCGCGGCGGCCACCATGACCACAAGCTTTGCCGAGCTTCTTCAATTTCATCAAGACTGACTGACTGACGCTTCGTCTCTTCTCTTTCCACCTGAAATCATATGCACCAGCCTCCTCCCCTCCCCTCAAAAAAAAAGAAAAAAAAGAAAACTCCTCTTCAACAAGGTTATCCCAAACTGATCGAGAAGCTCCAGACCTTGTTGTTGCGCTGATGATCTCGACCGGGCTTCTTCTTCTTCTTCTTCTCTTCTCTCTCTCTGGGGGCATGCGTGTGTGCTCTTCTGTGGAGTAGGAGCTGCTGCTGTGCGCGTGAAGTGCCCGGCTGCTGCGGCTACCTATGCCTTTGCGATGAGCGTGAATGGCGAGCGATGGCGAGAGATGGCGAGCTTGTTGACTCGTACTGCTGGCTATAGCGACGAGAGCCTGTTTGTTGCCTGCCTGGCTACCACCTACTAGTTACTTATCTACGGATGTTACCTAGTAGGTAGTAGGTACCTAGGCAGGCAGGAACTGCCGTTTGACAGCGGACCCGGCGCTTGGCAGGGCCCACCCGGTCGGGCCGGCCACACACACACTTATAGTGTAAGTAAGTAACGTAGTGCGCTGTCCGTCCGTCCGGACTGCTGCCAAGTGCGTCCAGTTCAGTCCACTCCTCTCCTCTCGTCTCTCCCTTCCACTTCGGTCTAGCGTCTAGTCCAGTTCAGTGCAATCATTCATGAAGCCAAACAATTTCAGGTTGTGAATAGGTAACCAAAAACAAACCCAAAAAATCATTTAAAAATAAGGATGGAAGTGTCTGTCTGTTTGTCTGTCTGTTTGATGATCATCATGTGTGGGCATGGTTTGCCAACTGAGTGAGTTTGTGTGTGTGTGTGTGTGTGTCCTTTTTCCTCCTTATTTTCTAATGCTTAAATTATTGTGGCCATTTTTCAAAACATTCTTTTTCTGAAATGGTCAGCTCTTTTAATTTTTCATTGTAAATGGGGGCCAATTTCATGGGCAAAAGAAATCTTATTTAGGGTTGTCCACCATGGGTGGGTGGGTGGGTGGGTGTGTTGGTTGGATTTTTATTTTATTTTTTGTTAAGGAGTGAGATATCTCTTTACTTGTCCCTTGCGCTCATGCATGGTTGAGCTTGTGCATCTTTTAATTCTTGATTCTTAACAACTTACGCATCTTGCAATACACAAGGTTAGTTGGGAGTCTTTTAGTTTTTTCTAAACTTGTCTCACTAACTAAATTAAACTTGGTAAAATGAGGTTAGGACTTTGTCTAAATGCAATCTTCATGTAAAAATCATTACCATGACAACATTAAGTTGTTTTGAAATGATTTCAAAGGAAAACACAAAGTGATGTTTCAAAACGACATAACGATGTCATCTTCAACAACTTTCAATTGTCCCAAAGGATTTTGCAAGGCAACTTTACATTATTTTCAAAGAACCTACCTTAAGTTCCTTTTGAAACAAAACTTTGACCATCCCAAAACCACATTTTCACAACCCCACCACCCAAACCCATAAGGACAAATTGGGGAGTTGAACCCCAACTCACCATGGCTTGGCCTCCCACATTACCATGGTGCCCCACTATGGTGGTCCTGGCATGAGGCCCCCCTTGTGTGATGTGAACTTGCACAAAAGGGGATGTCCATCACCCCCACCTTATAGAAGTCAACATCCTTGTTGATATTATTGGACATGTCAACCCTTATGACAAGCCCCCATTTGCCATATCACCACCATAAGCCATTTTGGGATAAGCTCCTTCTTGATTTTGGTTTAATTCATGTTGAATCCCATGGGCTCATCATAGGAAGAATCTTAAGCATCATTTGTGCATGTTTGTGTCATCATACATACATGATAGTTTCTCACACATTCTAATGTCACTCCCATTCTTGGGACACCTCAACCTAGTGACATTTTTGTATGAATTCATGTCTAATTATCAACTTAATGCTTTCAAACACCATGCCAAAAGTAAGCTACTAAACGTGCCAACAAATAATGTTAAACCAGTTTTTTATAGCTCATACCCCCTTTTCCCTTTGGGACATGGGTTGTGACTTTGTGCATTAGAAACTTTATCCCCCTAAGTTTATTCTCAATTTAGAAGCATGTCATTTAGTTTGCACACATTACTATCTCAAAGCAAAAGCCTAATTGGGCCCTTTTTCATTTTGAGTTCAACTCACAAGGTCCTTTTTCATTGGTTGTTATCATTTCATTTCAACCTTTCACTTCATCTTTGCTTGGATTAGCTTTGTCACACAACTCAACCTTCTAATTTGTTTTTGAGTTTGGACTTATATGCCCTCCCTTCAAGTTCAACATTTTAGAAATTTTCAAGCTTTCGCTTTCGCTTTTGAAGGTTGATGTTGCTATCAACATTTAATTAGATTTGGGTCATTCAAAAGTCTTTGTTTCTTGTGTGTTTTCTTATGCTTCACCTCATGCCCCCTTTTTTATTCAAATTTTTCATTATTTCAAACAAAGTTTAAGTGTGTAGGTTTCATTTATGTTTATCTTGAAAATCATTTTTTCCATTTGATCAAACATTACTTGCCCAAATTAAACCCTAAGCATTTAGTTTGATTTACACCCATGATGAATTCAACCTCTCCTTCTAGCCTATGCCCCAGGAAATCAAAACATGGGTCATAGGCTTGCTTCTAATCTAGCCTGCTTTTGTTTTTGTTGAATAACATCAACTTAAACTCATTGAAGGTTAAATGTGGCACAAAAGTTGTTGGCAACAACCATGTATAAACATCAAGGTGAGGTTTATAATGCACCTTGTATGTTCTAACATATTTTGGTATGAATCAATTCACTAAAGCTTTAGGCATTTAAAAAGTCTCAAATGTTCAACCACACAAGGTCACCAATCTTAAATTTAATATGCCTTTGAGTTTCATTGCTTTGTTTTTCATAACTTGCATGTGCCTTCTCTAAGAGCTTTTTGGCTTATGCATTTAATTCTTCATGTTTTCTTACCATCTTTTCAACACTTTTGCCCCCTTTGCAATGATTCCCTCCCATCCTTAGGATGTCTAAATCCATGTGTTGTCTTGTTTCAATTCCTAATGTCAATTCAAAGACATTCACTCTCGTGGTTGAATGATTGACAAGTTATAGCAAAATTCCACTAAATTTAAGTGATCCCCCCAATTTCTATGATCGACATTCACATAGTTTTAAAGATACCGATTTAGTATCCATTGACCTTTTTTGTTTCACCATCAATTTGCAAATGGAAACTTGTGTTAAACTTCAACCTAGTTCCAATTTTCTTTAATAAAAAAAATCTAAAACTCCAATGTGAATGATCGATACTAGACCCCAAGGTATCATGCCAATGTAGTTATATCGTTGTGGCCTTTGGTTGAGTTTCAAAAGACCTCAAAGACATAATGAATGTGAAAATTTTGATTTTTTATGAACCTAAATAATGTTGCAAAGTCTTTAAATAATTCATCATGATAAACAATTTTTTTCATGAGTTGACCAACTTAGTTGGGCTCCCATGAATTTCTTATTTTCAAAGGCAATGAGATGCCCATCTTGCATTCACACGTCTCCAATGGAAAATTCATTTGCATTGGTGTGCATTTCAAATGACTTAAGAAAATTGAGATATTTCAACACATGTGTAGTTGAAAGTTTCTCCTTTATTCTTCGAACACGATTTCTTGTTGTTCATGTTACCATTCAAATGATAACTCCTTTGTAGGGAGTTCAAAAAGTGGCCTAGCCAATGCCAAAAAATCTTTTATAAACTTCTTATAGAAGTTGGCCAACCCAAGGAAGGACCTTACACCTTTCATAGTCGTTGAACTTTGCCACTTCTTGATGGTTTGGACTTTTTCAAATAAAGTTTCACATTCCTTTAAAACAACTCAAATGACATGACCAAGAATTCATAGAACCATACCTAATTTTCATGGTTGATTTTTCCACGTTCATATCCATGACATAAATTTAGTAATTTACTTGACTTCAAGTCCATTCAGTTGAAATAACAAGCCCCATTTAGATGATCAAATGAATTGTCAAATTGAAGCAAGGGGTAGTTATGTTTAAAGAATGCCAATCCATGCACACACACGTCATCATCCTTTTTGTCCATAAACAACATTGGGGCTCCGTAAGGCAACTTACTTAATATAATGTAACATCTTTCCATTAAACTATTTATCTAGCTTTTAAGTTCTTCAAACTTTCTAGTTAAATCTACAAGGATTTTAAAAAGGTGGTGTTGACTTCAACACCATTTCAATTTTGTGATCAACATCACAACACTAAAACAATTTGTAGGGAAGTTTTTTTTGTTAAAACATCTAAATATTTATTAAGTGTGTTTGAAATACGATTAAGCCATAGGTTAAGCCCTTTGGATTTTGCCTTAGCACTAAATTTTTTTACATGCATAAAATTTAAAATGAAATATCTTGTAATTCTTGCAAAGAAATAAAATGAATACCTACTACTTTAAAATTAACTTGATATTCAACTTCCAAATTAACCAACATTTCAGCTAACCTAATTATGGTTCTTAACTTATATTTATCTATCAAAAAATCAACATGGTAAGTGTCCAAAAACATGTTATTGAGTCTGGCCTCAAAGCTATCTAATTCACACACATGAAATTTTCTTCAAATTTACACCCACCACATTCAAACTTGACACTTAACACCATTTCAAATGTTAATTTTGCATCCCCTTGTGCTAATTGCACTTTGATGCGCTTCACCACCTTTGTGACTTTCGATCACAAATGTTTCATAACATTTGGACTCATGAATAAGTGCATGGTTTTTGAATCCGACAAATGAAAAACCATGTTAAATTTCACTTTACATTTAAACAAAATCAAGTTTGGGCCCAACTTGGCCACACTTGCTTTGGCAACAAAACCATCTTGTTCCAATTATTGCCTTACTTTAATTAGTTTGGAGTAATCTTTGATCATGTGCTTCAATTGCCCACAATTGAAACATTTGGTCTTGCTTAAATTCCTTTTTGATTTTTTTTCATCATGTGGTTTTTTGCTTTTGTTTGGGACCTTTTCCCATTTCCTCTTGTTATTTTCTTTGAATTTGTGTCACAACCTTAACCTTGGATTCACAATAAAGGCAAAGGCATGGAAAGGTGCGGGCTGAAAGTGTAACTCAAAAGTCACATTTGCAACCTCGGGAGTGTGAAGGAGTGTGAGGGAATGAGTTCACACATTCCCAAATGCTAATTTGATTCCCAACCACTAAAAGTCAGGAATCACTTTGAATTACGTACATTCAAGTGGTGTGCCACATATCATTGAAAAGATCTGGATGAGGGCTATAAAATTTGTTTCAAACCTCATTTCAATTACAAGTTTGCACAAGAAATTATGAGCCTCCAAAATTCCAAAAGTCCTAACTTCAAAAATTTCAAGACTCCCAAGTTGGGAATCCCTAGACAAAATGACATTTGGGTGTTCCCCCCGTGGTTAATCACAAAAAATACTATAAGGGGGGAAGATGTGGTGAGTCTTGGGAGTTCATGCACCAAAAATGTTCCAACTACGCATTAACCAACTTGTTGTTTGGTTTGTGCAAGTCCATGTGATTAGTTAACTTGCTCCAACATGCCCCTCTTATTCTCGGAGTGCTACAAACTAGGGAACATACCCCAACTTTTTCTTCTTCCGTTGTTTTCACCTTCAAACTCACATTTGAGTCTTTCAAAAAGTTTGGGGGTGCGTCAATTTGCCTCCTCATCACCACTTTTGTGGAATATGAAGTCATCTTCCATGCACTTTATCATTTATTAGCAGAAGTTTAATAATTCATTTCTTTAAAGGATGAATTTATGAGTCAAAGGCTATAAACCAAAAAAAAACACCACTTTGCACGAATATTCTTCTTTCATTGAAACAAGCTCGATGTAATTTGTTGAACACTTGAACATATCACACTAAGGCCCGAGTTTCTATCCTTGGTGCATGTTGAATATGTTTTGCCCATTTTTCAATATTTGATTATGTAGGGTGAACTTCTTGTTCAACTTAGTCTTGAAATCATTCTAAGACATTCATATTGTTTAAACATGGTATTTCATAGGTTTGTATTATTTGGACACAAATGTCATGCATATTCTAGACATGAAATTGATGGACACAACTTTCATGTTGAACAATATGAATAACATATGACATTTGTGCCTAAACAATGTGCATGACATTCATGTTTAAATATGGATAGACAAATGACCTCCATGTCTATGTAATATGAACATGTGAAAAATAGATTTCATGTGACTATTGTTGCCAAATAAAGTATGTGATGTTAAATCTATCGGCATTCGTGACAATCAGTTGGGTTTCAAAATGGGCTTCCACTTGGAGGGCGCATTTCCTCATCCACTTGGACCTCATGTTCATCATTTTTTTTTGGATTTCTTAAAGTAGCCACTTAGGCGACATTTAGCATGAACAAGTATGGAACATGGCTACTCCGGCCATTTTTTTAATTACTAATTTTTTTGGTTATGTATTTGGTTACCATTTTTTTCAAGGGCTACAGTTTGGCAATTATGTATTTTTACTACATAGGTAATGTGGCGAATCAAAACATTTCATAACTTTGAAATTAAATGAAAAGGTATGGCCAAGTGCATGTTGTAAAGCTCAAAAACACTACTTGGGGAATTGAACCCCTAGTGTAAAGTAGTGTCCCTACACCACAAACCAACATAGCTCACAAGTGCCAAGTTCCAACAATGAATCATGATGCAAACAACAAATGAAATACAATAACTTAAAAGATACAAGAAAAAACCTCAAAGTTCAAACCCCATTTTGAGTTCCATGTCGCACTCTTTGTTGACCATCAAACGTACAAACAACTAACAAGGATTCAATAATCCTCAAAAACTCACAAATAGGCCAAAATTTCAAAAAAGAATAAGGTTGTTCCAAAATTCATATTATGAATGTGCATTGTGCACAATGGACAAGGAAGGCTCCCCCAACAAAAGGGACTTTGAATAAAACCTAATTGCTGCTAACAATGAATTTTTTGCTTTCAAAAATCAATACAATACTGGATCTTCATGTTACCCTACAAGGTAATGGCCTTTTTAATCAGAAAGTTCTCAAGTTTGTAAAATTGTTACACATACAATTAAATGCAAAGATCCAAATGGCACAACAAATGATTCCTTGGGTTTTTTTTTAATAATGAAAACCACGATTAAAAAACATCGTTCATCTTCAATAGACCCCAAGACTTGAACACTTGTTATTTTAGTCAACTTAATGAATTATGAAAGTTTGATCTTGAGGATGGGAAAGGAAGTAATCTTCACCCACAATCAAGTGACTAGGTTTTTATCCAACACATCCTTCAACACCAACTCATTGTTTGCAACCATGGTCATTTTTAAAAACGGACATTACAAATTCAATTCATATGGATCAAGCAAAACATCCACCCACATCCCATCCTTTCCCACTTTTTGCTAGTTATAGAGCTTTGATTACAATCAAGTACTGGTGGAATAATTCTCAACATCCTATGGGTTTTTAGTCTAGAAGTTCAAATAGATCACACCCAATGCCAACATAAGTTCATGATTTGAAAATCTAACCTCTAATTCATTAATTAAAGTTGGGCATAATCTTCACAACTTGATTTCACATGAACCATGACCAAAGGGAAGTCTAGCCTCAACACACGTTTTAGATCACCTATTGTAAGATAACTCTGGTTCATAGGAAACTTAACATCAACAAATTCAATGATTAGATAATCAACCTCCTCACCATTCAAATCTTTGCACCAACTCATAGGTAGATTCTAAGTGATTCAAGACCTTTGAGTTCATCAAAAGCAAAATCATTAAACTTGGTATATGGATCAAAGTAGAAGCGATAAAAGTCAAGTTCGCACACCTTCATTGCATTAATAAAATCACATACGAACACATCATGGGACTAAGCAAGGTTGATTAAGGTATACATGGAGTTTAAAAGCAATATAATTGCATGTAACCCTAAAATCAATTCCAAGTCATAAAGTAGGTTCAAATTCTTAATAACAATGTTGCTCCTTTATGCATCAAAATGCATTTTTTGCCATAATGGTCAATACTATTCCATGACACATTTCACGAGAAACAACATACTAATCCATCTCATTTTCACATTCTTAAACAACTTGTTCCCTTTTTATGTGAACACATCACATGACTTTTAAAATTCAAGGAACTTTTTAATCAAATGAAAGAAAAAAAAAACATGGCTTGTAGTAACACTTCCAACCGAGTAACCAAACTGAATTTCGACAACACCAACATGGCCAAACTTGTTTGGTGAACAAAAGAATGGACTCTGATCATGAATGGAACAACTATCTCCTTCATCTAAGTAGTCACATTGACTTTGGCACCTTTGAAATTACTAATGTTGTTACAACCCATGGAGATGGACTTCGACCCCAAATCTTTAGCATTCACACCCACAAAGGAGTCCAAGGATTGCAACATTAGTTGAAAGACATCATTGGTTATCTCTTGCACATCAACTTTTTCCACACAAACCAGAAGAAGGATCTAGTTCCAACTTTGAATTGCGTAAAGGTGTAGAGAAATCCAAGAGGCATTGTCAATTGTCATAATTTCATTCACATTCACAAAAAAAAATTAACGACATTGACAACATCATGAATGGACTGCAACAAAACTTGGTTCATTGACTTAGCAATAACCCATTTTGTAGAATATATCTGGTGTTTTTTGGGTGTGTGCTTCACTTTAAATGGGCTGAAAAGATCTTTCAAACGCTCAAAGTCCATCATAGCTTGACCCTTTGATAATAAATGAAAGATAATAGCAAACTGGACGAATTTTTGTCTTTGGTCTTAGGAAACCTCTATAACAACAAGATCAAGAATTGAAGGATGATCCCAAGCAATGTAATTTTTTTCATAAATTGTGCATGCTAACTTTTAAGATCGAAATAAAATGAATCAATTGTTATTTTTAGCTTTGAGACATTGGTTTTGTGCCTATTAGCATGCTCAAACAAATTATCAAGTTTAGCATGAACAATTTTTCATTCCTTTTGATTTTCATGCAAATTGCACGTTGAACTTAATGCACGTTATTTGTTTCATCCATTATTGATTTTGCCCAAGGAAGCTTCATAGCCCATTGAACACCTTGATTCTTGAATAACTGAGCTTCACTTGTAAATCAAGGTTCAATTGTTTACTGTCGAAACTTAGAGTTGTAAGCTTCTTTCCACTCTGTTGTGCTTGCATGCATCTTCTTCTGATTGAAGCTTGAAAAGTAAGCTTGAAATTGATGTACCCCCCAAAGTTTTAAAGTACACAATGGCACAAAATTTTGGGGTCCATAATGAAATTTAATACATAGTACATATTAGTGGTGACAATCACCCTAAGTGGAAAAATATCTTGGCAACAAGCTTCAATGGAGTTGTAGCGATGGTGAAAGGATAACAGGAAAATGCAGGTAAGTGGTGAAAGGTTTTGGTAGAGTGTAGGTAAGGGGTGAAAAACATTAGAGTGGAAGGAGATGGCTTGGCGATATGATCACAAATAGCACTAAAGTTACCTATCGTTTTGAAACCCTAACTTTTGGCGAATTTTTATATTTTTTTCATTTTTTGCCATTGACATGTTGCCAACCATTTTCTTTGTTTCACCACAAAAGAAAAACATTGTTCATGTCCTTCATGGTGAAGGAATCCAAAGTTTGGGTTTTGATAGTTTTAGTGACAACATCCCCTTTTGTCATTCATGTAGACTTAAGCCTATTTGCTTCATTCAAGATTTTCAAAAAAATTTGATTGACCTACTTTGTTATGACAACATTACTTGCAAAGTTTTCACCAATTTGAACATGTCCTTCAAAATTGTCAAAGTTGTTAGGGTTTTAAAAATAGTAGCTTTCAACACAACTTGGTTGGACTTAAGTTTGGTTCACCTTTTGACCTCAACTTTGATTTCATCATCCAACTTTTGTACCATTTTTTTATTTTGTAACTTTTCTTGCTCTTGCTGGGCCAAATATTGTTTTGTGGATTCAACCCCACTCCCAAGGTTTTATTTTATTTTATTTTCCTCTTCAAAGTGAACCTTTTGGGGTGATACCTCTTAAGTTTCATCCGATTCATTTGGTCCACTTGAGCTATTTGAATCATAACTAGAACTTGATCTAAAGGACATGGTTTGTGGTTCATCCATTTTCCTTTTGCCCTTGAGTTTGTGGAGCTTTTTTTTCACACTTGGACTTGGTTTGGGAGGTCAACTTTTTGTTCCCTTCTTCAAACACATGTTTTTTCATTTATTTCTTGTCAAGGTGATGATCACAATCAAAATTAAACCTAAACCATCCTTAGGGGTAGCCAACTTTGTAGCCTTGTCCGTCGTGATCTCTACCTTTGTCCCATGATTCCAAGGTTTTTTTTTCTCAACTTCAACAATGCCTTCCATTGCCCCATCCATAGTTCAAGGTCATGCTTTGATATTTGTAGAGATGCATTTTTGTTCATCCTTCACACTATTGTGTTGTTAAGTTTGCGCATTTCCTAACTCCTAACTTTTAGCAACATGTGCATCTCACAACACAGAAGGTTAGCTTGGAATCTTTCAATTTTTTTCAACTTTTTTTTGGCAAAGTCATTTTGAGATAACACTAAATGTTATCTTAAAGCAACCTTAATTGCCTCCAAAAGGTTTTGTAAGGTGACACCATGTGTCACCCTAAAACAACTTAATTTTATGTTATCTTCGAACAAACCTACCTTGAGTTCCTCCAAGACAAGCCTTGCTTGTCCCAAAATCACATGTACTTACAACCCAATGGCCCAAACTTGTAAAACAAGTTGAACCCCAACTCACCATGGCTTGTCCTCCTATGCCACCATGGTGGTCCTTACATGAGGCCCACTTTATGCAAAGTGAACTTGCACAAAAGGGGCATGTAGGGGGGTGGAGTGGTTTTCTTCATCCAAACCACACATCCTCAAATTATGAAGGAAGGATTTTGTGCCATAACTTAGGCTTATTAATGTTTTGCTTAAACTCAAGCTAACATAATCTCAATATAAATTTGGGGGTTTATTATTCTATAACTTATTGTTAGGATCCCACCACATGCAAATCAAAATTTCAATTTGTGCACAAGTCTTTTATGTCATTTTCCACTAAATGTGTGTGCTATAAATTGCAAATTTCATGAAATTGGGTTTGACCAAATTTGCATAACAAGAATTTTTTATTTTGTCAATTTGGTAATTGTGACAATCTTTGTTTTTCTAAAAAAACTAAGTTAACTACTGGTTTTCACCAAGGTTTTTACATATATTTGTGCCATTAATTTGTAATGACTAAATTAGAAGAAAGTAGGTTGGTTAAAATTAATGTAAATTGGTTTTTTTATAGAATCATTTAGGCTAGTTTCCATGATTTTTCAAAAAATCTTCATGATTCTTGGAAAAAAATTAATTTGAAAAATATATTCACTCAAGGTTTGAGATTCTTCAAAAAAATTACAGGTCGAGTTTCAAATAGGCTAATCTCATATCTTTATATAATAGTTGATTATCATACATTGATACACTAAAACACCGTGCGATGTATAAAATATTAATATTAACTCATTAATTTAATAATTGAACTAATTTTCAAGAAAATGTTGCATGACAAATACAACAAAACAAAAAACCAAATAAATGCATTTGAAAAATATCTTAATGTCTTTTAACTTTATCCTATTTAAATGCACCTTCAAACTTTTCATCCTTAGATGTAATATTAAAAATTTCGAATGAAGATTAATGAAGATTTTGAATCCGAGTCAAACCCTAATGTAGTTGCCCCAAACCCTACTACAATTGCCCTAAACCTTAAACCCTCATCAATCTAGAACCTACCGCATAGACCCCTTACGCTTGATAACCACTACGATATGACCTTTAAACCTATGACGGGTATCATGTCTACTTACACATGATACCTTGAGAGATGAATACCTCAAGAATGATGATTCACTCTAGTGAGAACCTCTAGGTTTCAGGTATTACCCATTCTCACCTGAAGGTGAGAACCAACAATTTGTAGTGTGAGAATTGGCATGAAACTCTTGTTGGTTTTTAGGCTGGCCATGATACCCCCCTCCCCCTCATCAAAATTGCCTAGCATTTGTTCTTGTGTGTTGAACCCCATGAATGCACTGAAGATGGGAGTGAATGCGAGGTTGAGGCATCTGCCTTCTACCCAACCTACTTAGATTATTATGCAAAACAGAAAAGCTTCAAAATGCACAACAATCATCTAGACAAATTTTAAAGTAAAAATAATCACCACCCATTGGACTTTTAGACTTCAAATTCACAACAAAATCTATGTTTGACCAGTTTGGTTCGGGCTCTCCCAAAAGACCGTTATGTCTATTATTGTTGTGAGAGCCTGAACTAAACTTGTCAAACATACAGTTTTTGGCCAAACTTTTCCCACAGTACTACTACTACTATTACTACTATACTACAAACATACAAAATCAGTGTTTTTGGGGTTTTCTCTCATTTGAGCTTCTTAAGTTCCAGTCTACAACACAAAGACAGACACAGCATAACTCATCAGACAAAAAACTACAGGGGATGTTGTTTCTCTTCATGCACTTTTTAGTGGTAGGTAATGTTCTTTTGCATTTGATCTAGTAAGTTACAACCACATAATGGGCTAACAACACCTACCAACCTCATTCATTTTGTTTTTTGGTGTGACAAAGAGGCTGGTGTACTTTATTAAAAGAAAAATAAATTAAAATAAATAAATAAAATAAATAAATAAATAATTTTTTTTTTGTGGGGTTACAAATTCAACTCTTGAATGCCAGCCTTTTGGTGGCCAAAATGGGCCGGTGATCCAGTGATGAGTGCGGGTTTCACATGCACCATCCCAGGGGGGTACTTGCTTACACCAAGCAAGTTTGGTGTATGGTGGTGGTGTACAATCTGATGCAAAATGAAACAATTTATTTATTTTGTAAGTGCTTTAACAACAAAGGGGTAACAGTATATATAACTGGTGCTATAATTGCTGGAACAACCCAACAACAAGGTCTGGCCCCAAAGAAGGCTCAAGTCAACTCTGCTCCTGACACCGTTAAAAAAGGGGTTGATTTTGCAAACAGAACCTTCAATACTTTTACCCACAAAAGAATACAATACAAATCCAATAGTCAATCATATAGGATTCATATATATATATATATATAATTTATTTTCAATACTTATATATATAAATAATATAATATATATATATAAATATATGTATATCTTCTTTGGGTTATTATGGATGGTGTGGCACCCCCAGTGAGACAACCAACAAACCTTGACACTGAAGAAACAGCAATTACATGTTGAACTGAAACTGGCAATCTGTTGTTGTTGTGCTGCTGCTTTGCATGATCAGAATACACTTGGTGGCAAATCCTCCCACGTCTCTGTGATAAAATATGAGCGGAAAAATAATAGTAATAAATGATATCACACTTTCTTGTGTTGAATTTTAAAAAAAAAAAAGGCCCTAAAGAGCATAGAGAGATGGAGAGAGAGAGAGAGAGAGATAGAAGAGTCTTTTTTGAGTTGCTGAGTAATATAATTAATTGTCACATTACTGACCCACTCTCTACCCTCAAGGAAAGTGCCAGTCTTTGGAGGCATGTGAGTAGCCTTTAGTGCAATTTGGTAAATACACTAAAGCATTGGCAGCTACATATAATTTGTTCATAATGTATACAAATCCAAACTCACCAAAAACAAACCCAATTTTACTTCCACTCCAGTTATTCTGTACAATGGAACGGGAGTGGCTCTGGAAGGATAGGGCCCATTCTACCCAGGAACGCAGCGAGTCAAGTAAGGCAAGGCATCATTCAATTAGATCCTAGTGAGTTTTGCCAGGGCCTATTCCATAACAGAATTGATTTTTTGAAGCGAATGATTCAAATTTCAAGCTCATATATCTCAATCGTTGATTCATTAAAATTGGCACTAAGAACAAACAACAACAGCAGATATAGAGCTGCCTGCCCATCATATGTGAACATCCCACTTACAAGGAAAGGGTTGTAATAGTGCTTGAATGGGACACAAAAGCTGGTCACTATTCAAAAACACGAGCTTTCTGTTAATTCCAAAGCTTTTAAAACAATTTCATGGACAAGGGAAGAGAAGCTGGTTTCTATATTGGTCGCCATATCAAATATGACACCCTCAATCCAGTCCAAAACACAATAAAAGAGTACTCAAATCGAGTAATTTGTTGACAAACGTATCATCTCATCTCATCTCCTCTCCCTCCCCTCTCTCCATTGAAATCTGGACGGCTGGACCCTTGGCCCCTCCCGCCCTTAACCCTCTTACTCCAGAATGAATGAATGAATGGGGGATCTGGCAAGCACATGTGTTAGTTATCCTCTCAAAAATCCCTGTTGATCTGGGCCCAATACATGATGCTCGGTATCAATAGGGACAATTGGCTACTCTGTCTTTTGTCTTTTTCACTCTTTCTTTTTTGGTTGCTGCAAGATTTTCCTCTCCTAAAGAAACTCCCCTCACCTCCCTCCTCTTAGTCACAAGTTCACAAGTTTAGCTTGGATCGGCAAACTAAAGATGAATGTGAACACAACTCATCTTGTGGGGAGGGGGGTGGAGTCCCTACCAAAAGCAATGATCCTTTTATACGAGTAAGCTGGTATAATACAACCAGGCTGTACAATAAATGAGCCTGGCAACCGACCAGTATTCCCGACCATTAGAGTGCCACCTCAAAGCAGGATGACAAGGTCCCACTCTTTCTCTTCTATCCAGCCCATCCTCCTCACTTTCAGACAAATGGGGCAACATTCTTACCCGACTTCGTCTTCTTCTTCTTCTTCTTTGGATTTGTTTGATACCTACCTTTTCTTTTCACTAACTTAGTTCAATCCCAAGTTTGGTTCCATGGTTTAGTTCAATCGCAAGTTTGGTTCCATCGTTAAGTTCTCACCTAGACTAAGTCCAAAATAATCCGTGAAGTTCCTAATCACTACATACTTACACTTACCCCGCATTGCTCGCTGGTTGGTTTGTAGTGGGTGAAATTTCTGGCTGAAGAATCAATCACTTTAAGTAGGTAGCCTCTGGAGGGATCTTTTTGGCATTCGAAGATTTGGTGTGCTGTTGCTATTGTCGTTTTGGTAGTTTGTCTAGGAAGGACACAGTGTAACACAGCCCCTCTCTCTCTTTTTCTCTCTCTTTGTCAAAGGCAAATGGGGTCCTTCCTCTTCAAATCACTAGGTTCAAAACTACCAAACTATTTAGTCCGACATTTACACTTTAAACAATAGACAAAGTGGCATACAAAAATGTTTTAATATAGTGATGATTTTTGTGGGCCATTTGGCCCCAAAAAAGAAATTTTCCTTGTAGAGGAGGACAAACTTTGGTGCTTGTCAAACCGTAAAACAAACACAATTTTTTTTTTGTTACTATGACTTCACATTCAAAGATGAAAAATGAATATGTGAGTTCTAAACAAAACCAAAAATTGTCACTACAAAACTTCAAAGGTTTTGAGGTGAAAATGAGTATCAATTAACAATGTATTAACACAATTAGTTTTACCACATTGAAAAGTTTGTGAAAATTAGGACCTTCAAAATTTTGATGATCAAAAGTAGTTCACAAATTTTAAGGATGTTGTTTGACCACATCAGCATCTAATTCTTCCAATTCCACCAAAAGTAGATTTGTCGGAATTGCATCCCACAAAGCATGTAAAAGGCCCTTATCACATAGCAACTTTAAATCACTTTTCTTGAGTTACCAAGTGTTAAACCCAAGAAAACACCCCCCCTCCCTCCCTCCCTCCCTCCCTCCCTCCCTCAAAGAAGGATAACTTGTCGTTTACACCAAGGAGAAAGCCAACTTTTGAAGAATTTTTAAGGACTTTTTTAGTCTTGTGCTTCCATATTATTAAGGATTGGGGAGCATGGAGATGTTGGTGCTAGTGGTGGGCTCCTGTACAGTAATGTAACACTCTTGATCCTTGCAAAGTTCCTAAGGGCGGGGTGTTTAGAGTCGTGCTGGTGGCAGCTACCCACTATAATTGTAAGTCAATCCTTTGCTCTGGCAACTCGAAAGGAGCCAAAAAAAAAACAAACAAAAAAAAAAACTGGGCCCTCTTGGGTGCATGTTGAGTGGTCTCATTGCCTACATGAAATTTGCATTCCGGAAATGGTTGGTTACCATTTTTGGGCTGGGCTAATAACCCCCCTTCCTAAGAAGAGCATGGGGTCCTTGGTCTTGGTTGGAGCAAAAGATCAACCATGGATGGAATTGATAATTATCATCCCCCGTCTCTTAAAGCGGGTTTTTCATACCCAATACTGCACTTCCTGTACACCATTTGATATTTTCCTTCAGTATCTTCAGGCATGTAAGGCAATGCATTGTGCAAGCTTAAGAGATCCAAAAACACTACTATGGTTAACTTACCTAAGTTAGATAGCTGTTTTGTTGAACAAGTCATGATCCATGTATAACTATGAGAACTTTTTGAATTTTGGGGGAGAGAAATTGCAATTGGCTTTCCAGACTCTCTTTGTGTATTCTTGAGCACACAAGATTACAAACAGAACTCATAGTTTAGTATTCCTTTGCCCAACCACTTCAAAATATTCCAAGTTTATAACCCACCCCCCAACAATGCATGCTTCACCATTCAATTGACAAACCCCCTTGGTAATGGTGGGCACCAAGTTAGCCAATCACCGAAGCTAGTTTCCTTTTGCGAAACCCTTTGAAAACATGTGAACAACCATCGTGCTTGTGCTTAAATACAAAGATTTTGTGACACCTTGGGACAAGGAAGGTTCAAGTGAGATCGTGGCGTGATATTATTTATGATAACAGGTTTTCTTAAAGTGGCTGTTTGTCGGCAACCATTGAGTTTTTCTTTCTCTTGTAAAGAGTGCAATTTGGTGTTGCCCAGTTTATTTAAGAAAATGGCCAATTATCAACAAGGGTCCAAGGGTTTTTTTATCACCCAAACCTCAGAAACATTTTTGTACTCTCAAAATATTATAACACCCGACATCAAAACCAATTGGAAAATAATTGTAAACTTTTTACAAATTTTTTTACATGAAAAAGAGAATTTTTCCTTAAAATTTTAATTTAATACAACAAAATGCATCGCATTCACCAAGTGCTTTCACTAAATTTTGAATAAGAATGCTAATTTCATTGAATAGGACTTAATAAGAATTCAATAGATTCGTTGTTTCCCTGAATGGGGACTATTGAACTGCACCCACATTTTGTAATAAGAATCCAATAAATTCATTGTTCCAAGGAATGGGGACTATTGAATTGCACCCACATTTTGTAGTAAGAATCCAATAGATTCATTGTTCCAAGGAATGAGGACTATTGAACTGCACCCACATTTTGTAGTAAGAATTCAATAAATTCATTGTTTCAGTGAATGGGGATTATTGAATTACACGCACATTTTGTAATAAGAATTCAATAAATTCATTGTTTCAAGGAATGGAGATTATTCAACTGCACGCACATTTTGTAATAAGAATTTCATAAATTCATTGTTTCAATGAATGGGGATTATTGAACTACACCCACATTTTGTAATAAGAATTTAATAAATTTATTGTTTCAATGAACGGGGATTATTGAACTACACGCACATTTTGTAATAAGAATTTAATAAATTCATTGTTTCAATGAACGGGGATTATTGAACTGCACGCACATTTTGTAATAAGAATTTAATAAATTCATTGTTTCAGTGAATGGGGATTATTGAACTGCACGCACATTTTGTAATAAGAATTCAATAAATTCATTGTTTCAGTGAATGGGGATTATTGAACTCCACCCACATTTTGTAGTAAGAATTCAATAAATTCATTGTTTCAGTGAATGGGGATTATTGAATTGCACCCACATTTTGTAATAGCGATTAAATTTGTTACAACTTAAGAATCCAATTTAGAATAACTAATTCCCAATTATCTATGTATCCTTTTTTTTCATTAGGTTTTATAAAATATAGTGTAAAAGGCTTGCGTGTTTCAATAGGAAATTATTTTTTTGCAAAGCAGAGTCACCTATTGAGAATTTTGCGATGTTGAACTACCAAGCTAGGCTATTGTTGTGTTCTTTTGTTTGGTGTTCATTGTAGTTAATGGGTTGTTAGAAAAAACTAGTTTTTATTGCATGAATTTGGGAGTTGGGTGGGCGGGGTGGGGTGTAGGGGGGCTGGATAACTAATTGATTAAGCACAATGAAGGGTGGTTGCCGGGTGGGGCGGGCCACGGACCATTGTAAAGTCATGGGCCATTGGTTGGTTTTTTTTTCCGCATAGTCACAAGGTGCCCGTGAAGGGGGACAGCACTTCTAGGGGAAATGCGAAACACCACACCACCAGGGACACGGGCGGAATCAGTTTTGCAATTTCCAAGAACCCACTTTTCCTCGTTCGTTTCGTTTGTTCGTTTCGACTGCTGGTCAAAACCAACCATGGGTGCTTCGTGGGTGTTAATAACGTGTTAACTACCCCCCCAAGTTGCATGGTCAACTAACTGCACATGTCCGTCTCAGCGATTTCGGCATTCCTCATCATCCGATCGGATCTGCACAGCTCACATATAGTGTAACTTAGACCCTGAATACAAAGCACGATTGATCGAAAACTTTTGCTTTCTTTTTTCTTTTTTTCTGGCTAGTGGAAGTTTTTGGGTTTTGTAGTGGGGTGCGGAAAGGGAGGGGGGAGTATATAACAATTGAAGAATACTCAAAAAAATAAATGTAAGAATGTCTAAACATACCCCCCCCCCCCCCCCCCCCCCTCCTTTTTTTTATTTTTTTTTTACTACCAATTGTTCTCCTATTTTTTCTGTTTTATTCTCTTTTATCAAACCACACAAA
>Ga0116231_10002648_pt1 | contig 37431 bp, 25 predicted proteins | sample S1TSphgellanicum_2_FD_89695 | JGI IMG/M metagenome (GOLD analysis project Ga0116231, IMG submission 89695) | Host-associated microbial communities from peat moss isolated from Minnesota, USA - S1T2_Fd - Sphagnum magellanicum MG | ecosystem: Host-associated > Plants > Peat moss > Unclassified...
CACGCTTATCCACATAATCCAACAATTTAAAAAAAAATAAAATTTATAATAAAAAAAACCCCCCCTAAACCACAATTTTTTTCAAAACATATAAAAAAAAACAAAATATTGTAAAAAAATAAAAAAAAAAAAAAAAAAAAAAAAACTGGAATGAGAGGTTATTTTGGTTCTGAACTTTTTCACAAACCTGAAACTGTGTGGTATTTCAAAAACCTGGAACTGTGATTTTTTCGGGGTGAGTTTTTGCATTGTGGTGACAAATGTTAATGGAAAATGTAGTTTTAAAAGTGTAAATTGCAAAATTACAAAAAAATTGAAACCACGAAATTGGAAAAAAAAAAAGCTGGTTTTGTGATGTAGTCAAAGTGGCAATTGGGTATCATGGGAATTTTTAAAATAAAAACTGTGTGCAATTTTTATGCCATGTAAAGCGTGAAAATTTTACTTTACACTGAAAAGCTTCAAATTCAAGGAAGCGAAGGTTCTTTGATTTTTAGAAAAGAAAAACTGGAACCGGAGGTTATTAACAAAGTCAAAGAACCACGTAACACTGCAACATACCACAGGGTTCAAAAGACTTAGGTTACCCCTGATGACATGATAGTTTTGGTGGAGAAACAGTCCAGTGCTGCTAGCAGCTACACATTTGTAGTTGGCGGCTGTTGATAAATGAATTATCTTCTGAGGATCACAGTCTCTTCTGTGTCACAAAATGCTGACTTAGTAACACTTGATGCAGGTCTTTGGTCACACAGTCACCTAATAGGTAGTTGTGTTAACAGCCATTAGGGCTTCCTCTCCGTTTTAATAGACTGAAATTCTTATGCTGAATCGGCCATTCAGAATGTGTGCCAATCTGGGTTTCTTTTAAGGATTTTGTGATGTAATCAAAGTGGCAATCAACCAGAAAATAATTTAGCCAAATTGAGCTACATGCTAGATATGAAAGTAGAAAAAAAAAAACTCCTCCTAATTTCTTAACTACCTACTGGAAATTATCATAAAAAATCTGGCAATTTTATGTTTGCTATCTTTGAAGTCTGGCAAATTTGGGCCATTTTTCCCATGAAAAATCCTTTGTTTAGGTTGAAATCATGTTTTTGAGGTCAAATTCTGCTGAAAAGTCATGAGTTAAAGAAACACTGCCTATTCTGTAGACCTAATTGGCAGGCCTTGCAGATTTTGTAAGGTAGGTTTTATATCATGCAAGCCCTAAGAGCTGCATAACAAGGAGGCAAGGTTTTGCCACTGCCGGCTCATAGCTCAGTTGTGGCTGAGCCTGGCAAAACCTGCCTGCTCTCTAATACATAATTGGCTTTCTTGGACCAGCATCAGCAAATAATAAAAAAGATTAAGAGAAATGGGAAAAAAAGTGGTCCTACAACTTGAACTCATAAAACCCTTCACACTTTGTGACAATGTAAATGGAGAGTGCCTGATATCCATTAATAAGGAAATCAACGAGTTGGCATATTGAAAAGTGAAACACCCATGGACGTGAGCATTTTACTTTATGAAATGTGCACATTGCTTAATTTTTTAAAAAAAATCAATGATACCCAATGGGTACGTGGCTGGTACCCACCCAAATATCATGACAAAAAATAATAATAAAGAAAAACGACCGTATCAATCCTTATGCCATGTAACTCGCTCAGTTGCAGGCATTACCAGAATTGGGCCCACCTCAGCTCTGCTCACACAGACAGGCCCTTATTCCGATATTGCCCCTGGGTCTCAGCCCTTTACCTTACACATATCATACTCTGGCCCTCCCAGCATAACAGGCAAGAAGTGGGGGAGGTAAAAGCCCACGGATCATGATGCAATGCTTAAGTGGGGATGGCGATCAGATTTTCATTCATTAGTAGATCCGTCCTAAACTCCTTGTAAGTTAATCCATGACAGGAGATGGAGTTGGGCTTTACCCATTCTATTGAGAGTGCAACTAATGAATGAAGGATGAATCTGCTGCAATCAGTCATATTGTTCACTCTCTATCTATCATTGATGCCTCCTGTTTTGTTGCCGATGAATAAATACTATACGGACTGCTTACTGTTGTCCTTTCCTTTCCAACAGCACGCACCAAAAAAATTTGTGCTAACAAAAGAAAGAAAGAAAGAAAAACAAGGTCGGTTGATTCAATTATTTTTCTGCACTTTGGGATCGATCAGCCATCAGTTGCTTATCGGTCATGGTAGCTGGCATGATAGGCAGAAATGCCATAACAAATGGGGGTACTGTACCATCAAGAAGCATGCCCATCTGAACTGGGTACCCAAGTGGACCTTTGGATGTCCCTCTCTATCTTTAGTTGACCTGTTACTAGGATTTTGCATGTGTGGGGTAGGAGACAAACAAAGAGCAAAACAGAGAGAAGAGCACTTCTACTGCAACCACAACTGCACACACACACACACACACTAGTCACTAACATCTGCACTACTGACACTGCCAATGTATGTCAGTAACGTACAGGAAAGGCCAAAACTGGCTTTTCACATTATCTAATGAAGGTGGCCATGGATGGGTGTGTGGACAGGAAACAGTTTTCCATTGGTTAGCCAGTTCCAGTTCCTTGGCTAACCACAGTGATTACTACAGTTTCTGGTTTTTACTACTTTTACCTACTAACAAACCCAATGACTCTCTTCCTTATGTACTGACCATCTACATGTATCTATTTGCTTAGTAGTTATGTAAAACCCTCTGCTCTTTGCAGCAGTGTAAATGGAGGCACCTTATATGCTGTAATAGAGCGTGAATAGCCAGAAAGCATTTCACTTTTTGAAATACTTGTATTATTTATTTATTTCTTTACTGTGATACCGGGTACATACTGGTATCATGATTTTAAAAAAGAAATAAAAGTGAGCCAAATTTATTGTCCGACTACAGCCCTAGGGTGTTACCCTATGCCTATTATCTTTCCTACCTACTTCCAGGACCTGTCCTTTGCACCATGGGCTACCAAGGTGAAATTAGACATCAACTCAGTTGGGGGTTCATCTATGACTAAGTCATAACAGGCTTCCAATAGAAGAAGAACATCCCTGTATATAAAAAATCAGGGATGGGAACCCATCCATAAAAATTACAAGGCAAAAGAGAACACAAGTAGACACAACCTGAAGGAAAAACAAAAGCAAACAATCAACCCAAAAAAAACAGGTAAAGACTCTAATCAAAGAGGACTCCAATGGATGGTGCACCTGTTGCTGTTAATTCACTCTGGCTGGTGAAAACAATGCTACTCTCTCTTATATTTATTTCCTATATCCATGACAATTTCACCAAAGGCTCTTTGATGTCCTTTGGTGGATGAAAGAGGTCGTTGTCACTCAATCACTCTCTTTGTTTTTTGTTGGAATTTTTTATATTTTGGCTCCATCATCAAAGTGAAGCTTCATTTGGATAGATGAATAAGACGATTGGAGGAAATTTTGTTCAAAGGCACAAAAGCATGTCAAACCCAAATGGAAACCATGATATTCAGGTGTGCCTGCTTACACATCTGCACAAATCCATTGCAACATGTGTCAATATGCCTCCCTAGACAGTTCAACTACATTGATAACTAGCCAATTCAAAAAATTCTCCCATGTGTAGACATTGGCCCAGGCAGGTGTGACCAAGAGCCTCTTTCCTCTCTCCCATCCCCTTTGAAAAGTGTGCTAAATTACCCATGTCAACCATAAATTGGGTCTTCACATTCCAATTCAAATTGAGGAGTTAATGCCAAAATCTGCTTAACCTATTTAGGTTTTTGCAAGTGGATTTAACTTACATGGTTGCATAGAGATTTACATGTTTTTCAAAAATATTTTGTTTGTGAGCAAACAAATCATGTCATGCCTTTGAAGAGAGGCCAGTTCCACATTCGACTGTTGGGTATAATATGATGTTCCTTGCATTATGAATTTCACTTTTAACTTTATTTTCCTCCACACCAAATACTTTTGGTGAATGTTGTGTGTGCATTGATAACATGAGCTCATAACTTTGTACTACTGTAGTTACCACTTTCACTCAGGTCATGAAAGAAGTAGGGACCATTTCAAAGATTTTTGTTCATCCATGTCATTGTAAAGGATTGAACAAGTGAGCTTTGGATATCAATTATGGGGGATGAATCTGACATTGCAATATAGGAATCTTGATAGAAAACATGGAATGAAGTCATCACCGCCCCCAGCAGGTTGTTAAAAAAGAACTCAAACTCCAAATTGATGTCCAATTGGTGAAGAAGTCCCTTTGGCTATTCGCACATACCAAACTTAAAGAATGCCTTGCCAATAACATGTGGTGACTTCAGAGTTGCTGTGGAAGTGAGTAATGGGTGGAAGGGGGCGTGCCATCATGAGGAAATAATCAGTGCAGATCTCGTTCAGACTTGGCCGGGTAGGAAAGGCCTCCCATACCCCATCTCTCCCTCCTCCCCCCCCCCATTTAAAGTTTTTAAGATTCCCAAGTAATGGAAGCACTTCCCTAGGAAACTTTGAGGGAGGGGGAACATGGCTGGTTGGCTAGACACAGGCCCAATAAGTATTCAACACATAATATATACCCCTTTCAAAGATTAGACTTGTGGGATGCACACTCTCCATTTTCCCCTTGATTTTGTTTTGTGGGAAACAAGGGTTTGGATTGAAGTGTGGTCAATGTTTCAAGCCTAGAAGCCCATAATGGCTAAGTAGGGGGATTTCATGGGAAACAATGAACCCTCCATTCTTAGTGTAAGATTGGTTTTCAAACGTTAATTGCTTGTCAAAAACCTCAAAGAGTTAATAGTTAATCCTGAACTTCAGCCATTGCTTGGTTTTGGCTGCACAATCATGAGAAAAAATGAGATTAGAATTGTGAGAAACAGGCATATGACTCAATAATGGAGCTTAAATTGTACACTCCTTAACTACTATTATCCTTCAGTTGTTGGCTCCTAGACCCATTTTTCAAATTTTTGTCTTGGAATGAACACAGTTGATAAGTTCCGCTAAATGCTAACAAAAATGGAGTTAGGTTGTTGATTAGTGAGCTAACAAATGAAGGGTAAAAGTGGAAAAAATGTGACCATATTGGTAAAGAAAATGTTGCTATTTTCTCATCCATCCACACATGATTCCACACCAACTCCAAAGATCCTTGACACCCCATCTTTCCTCTTGGATGAGAGGAAGGGAAAATCTTTGGCATCATCAAGATAGGAGCCTTCTTCCTTTAGAAGTTACAAGAAAGAGGAACCATAAGTGCAAACGAAATATTATAGATGGATGAATTAAACCCAATGCCTTCGTATCAATTGGAAAAGGAACCATAAATCCAAACAGAATTAGAGATGGATGAATTAAACCCAATACCTTTGTATCAATTGGAACGTTTGTTTTTCCTTTTCTTTTTCTTTCAGTAAAATCAAGACAAGGAACTTTAGACATCATCAATGTCACAATATGAGACTGGATGAGATCACTTCTTTTCCCCCTTTGGCACTCTCTTTACAGAGTCACTCTCTCCATCCCTTGGCAAAGCTCCCTCTCTGACAATCAGAGCATCTCAAGGAGGGATGAAAAAGACCAAGTGATCCCTGAGATCCCTCGGGGTCTCTCTTTGTTCCAAATAATGTAATGGTAAGTTGTGGATCAAGTTATTGTGTTGTTGTATTGTCTCGGGAGGGGGGGGGGGTATGTAGCCACACCAAGTTGGTCTCATAAGAGATTCGGTGGATTGGGTGAGTTGAGAATCAAGGCTTTCTGTGAATGTCGGCTTCTTTGACATATGCTGCTAGGTGACCCTTCGAAGGAAATGCTTGTAGAAACAATTGCTGAACATCCCCACCCAAACCAAAAAGAAGTTAAAAAAAGAAAGAAAAAAAGTGTTCCACTTTGTCTTGAGTGACATGTAGAGTTCCTTTGGAAAAAAAAAAAAAAAAAATTCTTTCCTGACTTTGAAAATGGAAGGAAGCTCTCAACCAAATCATCACAACCCCCCCCCAAAGCCCCAGGTGAACTAGCACCTACACATCCTGCAAAACACCATACTTTTTTAGTGGTCCTCGTATTGAGGCCAGAGGGCGTTTTTTTTTCCACTCTTAAAAACCTTAGCTTCTTCGATCATGCAACAAGTCAGGACACAAGACTGAGTGTGCACTCACTTGGCTTGGATTTGTGCTGCTCTGAGCGAATCGAAGCTTCCATTGAATTGAATCAACATCAACTTTGGTGGTCCCTAATTCCTAGTACAATCTCAAACAAAAAACCATGGATGGAAAATATGGTTTTTTTTCTTTTTTTTTATGGTTTCTGGTTACCTATGATCACACACAGACAGACAGACAGACAGACAGATGGACAGACAGGTTGCATAGATACATCATCCATAGTTACATCCACAGATGGTCCATCTTTAAACCTCCAAATCTCACTGTACTTTGTTGAATAATTAAAAAAAAAGTTTAAAAGAATTCACTACATTTTACTTTTATTAAAAAGAAGATCCAAAGACGGTAAAGAAGCAAAAGGAAAAAAAAAAGAAAAAGGCCGCGCGAGTTCGATCCCGCGACCGATGCAAATAGAAAACGAGCTAGGTAGCCTAGTAGTAGCCTATGGAGTCTACTACCTACATACATTCGTGAGCCTATGCTCTAAGGCTTGTCCTAGATTATGTACGTAGGTACCTACGTACATAATCTAGCTATCTAGGACACAGGTACCTATACGTAGCTACCTATGTTGAAGGTACATATTATGAAGGAGTAATAGGTACCTAGAGAGTAGGTGTTAAGGTGCCCGTACTGACCTGCCCGTTCAGCCCGCGGGCATCGTCTCGCTCTCTCTCTCCTCTTCCCTCCTCAGGAGTGTTGTGGTGTGGCCAGTAGTGCAGCAGGAGGAGATTGTTTTTCCGCGCACACTCGCGGAGGAGGAGAGCTCTGGGGTATGGCGCCGTCTTCTTTCTTCCTCTCTTTCCTTTCCAACTTCCCTTTGGGATTGTTGTGTTTCGTCGCCCGTCGCCCTTCCTTACAGCCTGCTGCTTTGGAAGATAGACAGACCCGTGGCAGCTCAGAGACTGGTGGGCCGCTTGTGCAGTGGTTTGTTCTGCTTTGATCGCGTGTGTTTCTCATGCGTCTGTGTCTGTGTTTCTGAAAGAGAACTAACTAGCTATATAGTGATAATATCAGATCACGGCAGACGTTTTCTGAGTCTACCATTTCTGGCGGTGGTACCAGAATGTTTTTGGAAGCTGTTAGTATACGCCATGAGTGATGATCAGAAGCAAAGTGTGGTTTGAGAAGTGGCCGGTGGTTTGTTGTTTAGTTTTGTGTGGCTGGGTTTCAAGATCTAGTGCTGTTGTTTTTGAGAGAAAAAGTCTGTTTTTTTTGGTATCAGGTGTGTCGAATAGTAGTAGAAGGAGAAGTAGAATAAGAGGCTAACGGGGGGAGGGGGAGGGGGAGGCTGTCACGGTGGACTGGCGTTTGCATCTTTGCCTCTGCTGTGTTCCTTAGTAGTTTTGTAGTATAAGATGTCGAGTAGTTAGTGGTGTAACACTGGGGGGGGTGTGGTTGAGGCCGAGGTGCTAGAGAAGAGAGAGTAGATGATCAGAAGAAGGGAGGGTAAGGAAATGACATACATGAGCAGCACAAGCCGGAGGAGAGGTGGCAGCAGCAGCAGCAGCAGATGTGGTTCCCTCCTGGCAACACCACGAGCTGCTCTGCCTATAAAGCGGGCTGCAAGGTCGTTAAAGATCTGCTCTCAGCGAAAGCTGCATTTAGTAGTCAGATCTCGCTGAGCGCTTTCCCTGCACGCTCGTCGTGCGAGCTTTCATGGCCGCAGGGTGGAACCACTGCTGCAATGCATCAAGAAGTTCCATGTTGCAGTAGGCAGTGAGTTGTCTACGCTTTGTCCCAAGGCCTTCATCACTGTTCTCGTTGCAGTGGAGAGTTATCTTTGCTGGTCTTTGTCTGTGTCTGGCTGTTCTCTCCTCCGATTCTCGTTCCTGAGATCTTCCAAGGAAGGACATGATCCAGCATCCTCGTGGTTGCGTTGCGGCGCCGGCGCTGCTTTTGATGTAGGCGTCCTCTAGTCTTGGAAATTTTGAACTATGTTATGCGCCAGGGTGCTACTCAGATCTTGCATGGTCTGGAGGGCGATGGCTGCTGCTGCTGCGATGCGATTCTCACCACGTTGTTGCTCGTAGACTTGTTTCGTCGTCTGTCTGTCTGTCGCCAGGATCTACTACCACGCACTTGTGTCTGTCGTTGCAAGGAGGCGGCTGCTTTGACGTAGTCAACATCCTCCTCCATCTTCGTGTTTTTCTCCCGAGAATCATCAGTTTCTTTGCTTGTACTGAAGGTCTTCTTCAGTGACAGCAGGAAGTTCCTGATCTGGTATTCGATCCAGATGCGCCAGATTGTGTTTTCCTGCTCGGTTCCTTTGTGTTCTTCTAGCTTGCCAGTTGCTTGCTGTTCAAGAAAGATAAAGTTTCCTGACTGGCTATCTTCCTTGCAACAAGGGATTGATTCCAGACTTGAGCATGTTTGCTTTGACTGTTTTGCAGTACCAGATCTGCTGCTGCTGCTCCTCCTCTTCCTCCTCTGTTTGAGTCCCCAATTTGTTTGTCTGTGTGTGTGTGTTGTCTGGCGGAAGAACCTCTGTGAGGTGGTGGAAGTCTGAGGTTTTGGACTCTCAAGCCCCAAGCTCTTCGTTTTTCCATGTGTCTGCCACAGTTCCCTTCTTCGAACTGTCACAGACAGCACTTCCTCCTGTTGAACTTGCTTGCTTGCTCATTAGTCCTTTGTGGCGATCCTTTTTGTGAGCTGGATGATTTTTGTTTCTGTTTTTCCATAACAAAAAATGATTCTCTCTTTGTTTCTGATGTTGTTTGATGTGTATTCCTTCTTGCAGGAGGGAGATTGAACACTCACCATTGGGGATACTGCACCTTTTCAAGCAGGGAATGCAAACCACCGTTCACCAAATACTACTCTGCTGAGTGTCAAGGAAGGAGAGGATCATTGTCATCAAGTGTTGAAACTCTGTGTCAATTGGCTCTTCAATCAATCAGCTGATGATGTGAAGAAGCTGCCAAAAGGGTGTGACACCACTGGAGGTGGCGCTGCCAAACGAGGTTTTCTATTCATTTCACAAGGATGAGATATCGGCTGCCTTGCTTTGTATCCGTGTAAGGTGACTTTTCTGTGCAAGGATATCGAGCTTTCTCCCTCTGGTGTTTCCTCCGTCATTTTTCACCGGGTTTATGATACCACCAGCAAGTGTCTGTGGTGGATCACCACTCGCAGCTACACTGATGTAAGCTTTTTTTCGGTTTTCCACAACACCCTGTATTAGAGCCTAGGTTTGTGATGATCAAGAGATTTAGTGATGATCTTCAGAAAAAAATGAATCTGGGAGACTTCTCCACCACCTCTTTTGTTTTTGATCCTGAAGTCCTTTTTACTCTGGTTGTTGGGTGCTCTGTTTTGTTCACTTCTTTGATCTGTGAATGTTGCAAAATCTGTGTGCTGCCCTTCTGCTTGGCTGGCGGATGCATTGGAAGAACTCTGTTTGTGAGAAAGATTGGTAGTAATGTTCTGAATTTTCCACTGTGATTTTGCCCTCAGGTGCAGCAGGAAGAGGTAGATCTGCTGTTGGATAGGACGAAGCTGGAGATGCAGGCAGCTGTGCAGTCAGGAGGCCCCTCACCAAGAGCTTTAACGGGACTTATCTCTTCTTCTCAACAACAACTGAAAGGTAGTGGTGGCGTGGACAGTGTGCAGAATGTTCTATACTCTTTGTCTGGGAAGAAGGGAAAGAAGAGAGAGCGAGCTGATCAAAACTTGGACCCAAGTGGTGGCAAATGGGAACGGAATGTGAAGTTTGATGATCATCCTGATACAAGTACCCTGAGGCGTGAGCAAAGCATGAAGCTTGATGAGATTGCTACCATTCTCAACAAGGATGGCGGCCTCTTGAATGTGGGTGTGGTTGAGCATCTTGTGCAGCTCATGCCAAATGATCCACAGGAAGGCACTGGTGGCAGGAAGTTAGCTCCTGATGTCGTGGTGGCACGTCGTAGCATGCTTGCTGGGGTTATTGCTGCAACAGAGAATGCAGAGTGCCTCAACCAGTTTGTGCATCTTGGAGGTCTATGTTTGTTAGATGACTGGCTGCAGGAAGCTCACAAAGGCAAAGTAGGAGAAGTAGGTAGTCCTAAAGAGTGTGACAAAGGTGTGGAGGATTTGCTACTGACTCTTCTCCGAGCTCTAGATAGGCTGCCAGTGGACCTTAAGGCCTTGAAAACTTGTAGTGTCGGCAAATCTGTGAATCACCTGCGGAGTCACAAGAACCTTGATATTCAGAAGAAGGCTAGGAAGTTAGTAGATGTCTGGAAGAAGCGAGTGGATGCTGAAATGAAGGCATCTGGTGAAGCCAAGCCAGGCTCAGGTCATGGAATATCTTGGTCCTACAAGCAGTCATTGCCTGCTGAACCTGTGCATACTCTGACAAAGGCAGCTTCTGGAGGGTTACCAGAAGTGGCCATGAAAAGCTCTGTAGCCTTGGCAGGAAATGCCAAGGTCACCTCGAATGGTGCCAATGCTGGGGGAGATGCTGCTGCTTCTGCAAAGCCTCCTCAGGGTGTACCAATAGTCAGTAAAACTGCCACCTCTGTTGTTCTGTCCCCTGATCTTCCAGCTCTGAAAGAGAGCAATGCAAGATTGACACCTACCAATCTCTCACCTGATGTGCCAGCGAACCCAGTGAAAGAAGAGAAGAGCAGTAGTTCCAGTCTAACTCTCAGCAATGGTCACTCGTGGGTGAATGCACTTGGAAAGGGTGGTAGTGTTGGGATCATAACATCTAAGGAGGATGTGAAGACTTCAGTTGCTTTCTCCACAAATGGTAGCTCTAAGACTTCCAGTGTTGCAGGGAGCCCACATCTGCCAAACAACAAAGTTGTTCCAGGAGGCAGCCCACCTGGTAGTTCCAAGGAAGTCAGCAGTGGCAAGCCACAGGTCTGGAACCGGAGTGCGGTGGCTACAGAGAAGGCGGTTGTTGGGTCAGTCACAGAAACTTCAAGTTCTCAACAGAGACTTATTGTGAGAATTCCCAACCCTGGAAAGAGCCCTGGACGCACAAGTGGGGCAGCTGTGGATGTGGCCACGCCAGTCAGCAGGAGCTCATCACCAAGTGTCCTGGAAAGGCATTTGTCCACAGTTGTGGCTGATGTTGTGCTAGAGACCAAGAATAGGCCACCACAAGCTGGTGGAAGCCAAGCAGCTCTCTCTCCTCCAGAAGCAGGTGCTGATTTTAAGGTCGGAAATGGGGCAAAATCTGGAACTGGTGGTGAGAGTGAAGAAGATCAGAGGAAACCTCCTCCTCAGAATAATGATCCACCTGTTAATGCTCTGGAGAGTGAGAAAAAATTGTTGAATGAATCTGCACATAGAAAAGTGGGAATGAAGGAAGAGGTAGATAGTGTCTCTAAAGAAACACTTAGCTCTGGTTGCAGTTCATCTGCCTTGAGAGGCGTGGCGGGTGAAACATCACTGCAAGTTGGGGGAGATAGTGGGAAGGATGCAGCAAATACCGCAAATGCAGTTGGTAGTGTCGAGGATAGACCTCCTAGACATTTTCAAGCGTTACCTATGGAAGTTGATGATGGTGCCATGAGTTTGTTGGCAACAGCTGCAGCTGAAGTGGGTGCTAGAGGGAGTGGAACTGTTACACTCGAAAGAGATGGTACTGGAGCGCAGACATTGAAAAGAGAACAAGAGTTGAGTGGGAATTCCCCAATAGATGCTAGGCATCTGCATATCAATGGTAGCTTTTCTGGTCACAGAGTCATGGAGATTGATGGAGCTCTTCAGAGCAAAGATCATTCAGAAACAGGAGTGACAACACAAAGTGCTCTGAACCGTGAGACTCCATCAACCAAAGGTGGCAACATAGGTGGAGGGAAGATAGAACAAGAGCAACATGATACAGGCAGTGTGGTGAGACAGGGATCCGATGCAAACAAAGAGGCAGAGAGTCTGTCATCTCTGGAGCAAGGAGGTCAAGTAGAGAAGGAAGAGAAAAAGCTAGTTGCTGGGGAATGTGCAGGACAAGCTTGTGCAGCCTCTTCTGATACACCTAATACAGTGATGTCGATGGGGGAACAGCAAGTTGAAAACAGACAATCAATTGAAGCTAGCACAAAAGTTTCTGTTATCCACCCTCTTCTGAAGGACTACTCTGGGATAAAGGATCTGGATAGCAAGCTCAGTGGCAAAGTTGGTAAACGAGAATTATTTTCAGAAGAGAGGAATATATCTTGGACACAATCCAAAGACACTTCTTCTGTCAGGGATCTCTGTAATAATGGTGTTGGTGTTGGGAGCAGAGACTACAGGGCCATTGTTGGCTCTTCTATGGAGTCTCGAGTGCAAGAGGAGAAGAATGGCAAGAGAAGAGGACAAGAAATTGCCCAGCTCTTTGGTGGCAGGAGAGGTGGTGGTGCTAATGATGCACAACGGGTGGTTGAGCTTGCTTCAGGTTTTCCTGAGGAAGATGTTTTGGAAGTTGCTAGGCAAGCTGTAAATGAAGTTGAGCAGATGCAGGAGAATAATAGCAAGCCTGTTTCGGGCTCTTCCTCAGAAAGAGATGGAAAGAATGCAAGAGCAACTGGGGGCATCACAAATGGAGGTGAAATGAAGGATGTTACTACTACTTCAGACATGGCTGGCAGGGAGCAGCAACAAGTCTCTCATACTTTTGTTAATGACAGGGTGAAAACTGGCAGTGATGCTCTGGATCAGCAACATGTCAATAGTGGGATGGAGAAATCGACAATCGACAGCATAGAAGTGGCAGCAAAAGTTTCACACACAGCTTGTCCTGGAGATGGTGAAGAAGTGGATCAAGCTATGAAGGTGGAAAGGACACCGGAGAGGAAGAGTCCAGCTTTGAGTGGAGAGGAGATGGAGATAGCTTCAGAGGCAAATAGAGGTCCTGTTCTCGTGTCTTCCTCAGTCTCACAGCCAATTGTCAATTCTGCTGCAACTGATAACTCACAGCGGGACTCCATGGCACCACAGCAACCTGCTGAAGGAACAGGACATAATGATGCTGCTGCTGCTGCTGCTGTAGGTGGCTGTGATGCATCAGAGAGGCCTGATTTTGATTTGAATGAAGGGTTTGCAGCTGAAGACAGTCCTCAGGATGACACTGTCATGACTCCACCTACTACCTCTGCAGCAGCTCTGGTTTTACAACCTGCTGCTCATCCTATAGCATCATCTACAGCACCTGTGGGTGGTGGTGTGGCAGCACCAATTGCAGTTCTTGCTGCAACGAAAGGAGCATTCATACCGCCAGCAAGTCCAATTCGGATCAAAGGGGAGCTTGGTTGGAAAGGATCTGCTGCAACAAGTGCCTTCCGTCCAGCAGAGCCTCGTCGGACTCCTGACAGGCAGCATTCCAATGCAGAGAGCTTAGCATCTGATGCCAACCTTTCTCTGAACACAAATGCTGTCAAGCGAGCTCGTCCCCTGTTGGAATTTGACCTGAATGTGGTGGACGAGAGAGTGATGGAAGATGCAGGGGTAGCAGCCGTGACAACCTTAACATCCCAAGGATCTGTGTTGGGTATTTCCTTGCAAAACCAACCCCTTCCATCCAGCTCTGTTTCTGGGGTGACCTTCAGCAAGCAAGAGAGTCCTTTTCTAACATTCCTAAACCCAGAAAGCTCCAGTTCTGCTCATCCAATCTCAAATGGTAACAGCTCTGGATCCTTGCAAGCCAGTCATGGTCAAGCACTTCCTTCCTGCAGTGGTTATGGAGCCATGAGGCCTAACTTGGACCTGGATTTGAATCGGATGGACAACAGTGAGGAATGTGGGATGCTGCCGCCTTTCTCCTCTGATGCACAAGCAGCTGAAGCAGCTTTGGGCCCTTTAACTCTGATCGATAACAGTATATCAAAGCCACCACCCAGACGTGTGATGGATTTTGATCTGAATGATGGTCCTTCCTTTGAGGAGGTTGCAGTGGATGAGCCTCTACTGCAGTCGTTGCCTGTGAGGAAACCTGCAGGCAATGCACCAATGCCAGTGCCAATGTCAGGCTTAAGGATTGTCGGGGAGGCTATGAATTTGTCCCCATGGTTTTCAGCACCTGGGAACTCATTTCAAGGGGTTGCTCTTCCTGCCTTTCCACCTGCTAGGGTGCCAGATCCTGTATATTCTGTTGCTGCAACCACTGCAGCTCAGTCCTTTCTGAACGCTGGTTCTAGCACAACAACAGCAGTGGGCCCTTTCACAAATGAGATCTTTCATGGAGGACCAACAACACTCTCTCCTTCACCTGCAATTGTATACCATCCTCCTGCAGAAAGAGTTGCATTTAATGCCTATGGTCCGTTCCCTGTTTTTGGGGGATCCACAGGATTTCGTCCATCATCTGTGCCTCTCCCTGCTACTACCTCTGCTCCATTTGTGGATGCTGCATCTGGACCTGTTCCTTTTCCAGCCATGTCCTCACAGTTAGGCAGCCAACCCACTGTCCCTTCTACATACATACGGCCTCCATTTCTAATGGGTATGCCTGCTGAGACTGCAGCAGCAGCAGACAACAGTAGTGGTGGGGCTTGGTCAATACGGAGCCTGGATCTGAATGCAGGTCCAGAGCTTGGAGACGCAGACAGCACAAGAGATGACATGATGCATGGAAGACTGCTCCCACTTCATCCAGCAGCTCCAGCAGTGTTCAATGAACAGATGAGAGCTAATCTCAGTCAAGTCTCAGGAAACTCTGGTTTGATGATGACTCCTCTGAAGAGGAAGGAACCTGAAGGGCAATGGAATTGCTACACAGGAAATGCAGGATTCAAACAAGCGACTTGGCAATGAGTTAAAAAAAACTCTACTTGGATAGTCTCTGTACAGTCTTGTTCCTGACAGCTTTTCTCTGACTCAAAAGCAGGGTAGAGAGTCTTCCCATCAATTCTGGTAATGAGACAGAACCCTGGCATGCACATACACAGATTTTTGTATAATTTTTTTGCCCAAAATTTTGAGCAGATTATTATGCACTTATCTGCGCCTACTGTTGGTAGCTGATGAAGACATCAGAAGGAAGGGGAGCTGAGGAAGACATCAGAGTGAAGTCATGACAGCTAGCCCCTGCCATTCATGATGAAGATGACAGTCCAGTACTCTGCAAGTGACAATCAAAAGAGATTATGACCACATTCATTCTTGTCCTCTTCTGGGTTCAACAGGTTTTGGGGGTGTGAAGGCCTGGTTCCAATGAAAGGATGGGTGGCAGGGACTCGAGCATTACTGAATGCCTGGGCTAATTGGGATTTAGGAACAGAACCAGTTGAGAGAGGAGAGGCAGAAAACTTGTTTCAATCGGGAATATGATGATAGGTTGTGGCAGCAGAAAAAAGAGCTGTTTCAAACACGAAGATGATGATGGGTTGTGGCAGAGGGGTTGGTTACTCCACTTCATTGTCACAGAAACAAAATTGTCTATATCCGGTGGCAGTCAATTCCCCCACCCCCTTTGCAGTCTAGTGTAGTACAGTGTTAAATCCTGTGTAACTGTATTTGTGTAGGACAAAGTCAGTAGGTACCAAACCTCTTGTCATGTCAATTGGCAATGGCCATATTTTGGGTTTTGGACCTTTGTACTCTTGACATGTTTGAATGAATGCATTGCCCCCTTGATCCTGCTCAACCAATTCACTGTTCTGCTACGAAATACCTCTTGTTTTATCTCCCCTGTGCTTCTGGCCCTTTCTGCCATCTGGTATGAAACTATGGCTGGGCTGGTATGTTAAGAAGTCCATACACTTTCTCCCCACTTTAAACTGTCTTGGTGCATGCTGTATAGTGCACTCTTTGTGCACTTTATCCTGATAAAGAATGATAAGCACAATGAGCATGTGTTGACAGATCAGTCCTTGTTCTTTAGATAAAACCGTGCCAAACTATTTGAGACACGCTGAAATGGAATCTGAAGACAAATAAATGTACCTTGAATTTGAAGAGAGAAGATGAAGTTGAAGTACTGTCTTTTTTCTTCCATTTTTGTGATCTAGCTAAAGTGGTGACCTTCCATAAGAAAGCTTAGCTGAGTTTAGCTATGAATGGGATATGAAAGTAAAAAAGTTTAAGCATCCTTCACATTTTTGGCTACATGCTCTACCTGCTAGAACCCAATAGAGAAATCTGGTCATTTTTCTATATATATATATAGAGGGCAATTTGGGAACTAGAAAACAAAAAAAACTTGTACTTGTAGCAGCCATCTTTAAAATAATTTTAGCCAACTGCCTGAATTTAGCAAGGAAAAAACAATCAATTTTGAACCTCCTTTGCTTACTTCTTCCCAAATCCATAAAGCTTAGAATGATTTCACTGTCAAGCTGGGACGATATTGAATGCCTTTGATTTTTGTTTGATACAGTTCGCTCCCCCAACCCTTTCATTCATATCAGTCTCTCAATGACTGTTATTGTGGAAAAGAGTTTCTTTACCCTTACTCATTAACCTTCATAAATGTGCCTCCCTTTACAATCACAGTCACGGTGGAATTATGTCAATTGGAGGTGCAAGTTATTGAGAATCATCCCCTTCCCAATAACTTGCACCTCCAATTGACATAATTCCCAATAAACCTATCACCTAGGTACTATTCTAAATACCTTATGTTAGTTTTGGTATGTTGGTAAGGAGATGATTCCCAATAACTTGCACCTCCATTTCCCAAGTTGCAAAGCTTTTTGATATTTTGATTATGGGCTCATAACATGTCACATGCCACATGAAATCACTTTCAACTTGTAAAGGATTTTATTTCAAATGGTAGATATCTTTTAGAAGACAAATGTAGTTTTGAAAAAAGAGTTACTTTGTTAACAAATGCAAGATCATTGAAGATATGCTGAAGGTGTGAAGGTGATTTAAAAATCTACTATGAATGAATGAATTAACTAAGTAAGAATTTGGCATTAATTGTGGGTTCCTTTATTAATTCAAATGAAAGGTTATTGTTGAACAATGAAAATTTGAAGGTTGTAATAATTGGTTCTAGTGTTATCATTGATTTGGGCTTAGATAATAAGAATTCAAAGGCCCTAATGTGCCACTGACCTAAACTACCACACTCACTTTCAAGGTAAATACAAAATATGGCTAAAGTTTTTTCTTAAAGTGTATACCTTACTTGTTCCTACCAGTGAACATTTCAAATAAATGTGGAATGCCCAATTGGAAAATTTTGAGAACTTGTATGAAGTTGAAAAGAAATTATTGTTGTTTGGTGCCTCCCTTCCTTCATAATTTCATAATTTTCAGTTAGGTTCATCCATAATTTGACTTTCATTAATTTGCGAAAATATGTTGTGAAAATGCAATTGTCCATGGACTCCACAATAAATGAACAAAAATTTTGGTCAATTTCAATCAATACTCATCCCACAAGTCACCAATTCTATAATTGAACCCATTATGACAATAAAACGAAAGGAAATATTTAACTCATAATTTTGCATATATAGGTGTGGTTTCCCTTTAAAATGCTATTATCATTTTTTGAAGATTGGCACTTTCTCATCACCAAAATAGTCCCCTGTGGGTTGCTGCTTTCCCCAAGATTGAACATTCCTAGGTGCCCACATAATTTTCAATGGCTTCTATCAAGTAGAGGGTTGATTTTAATAGCTCATATTTAGCATGACTTGATAATGAATTGAATCACGATTGCTTGTAAGGTGGTCACGAATGACTCAACACAAACTATATTAGAGGAACTTCATTGACAATAGTATAATGGCATGTAAATAATAATTTGGATGAAATTCAATCTTCAAATAGTGTGAATATTAAGATTGAACATATAAATATGCATCTAGGCAATGTTCCGAAAGGGTTAGTATGAAATTTGATTGGCTTTGATTGGCCTATCACAATTATTAACCCATGTGGTGACATCTAAATGATTCCTTATTCTTATACTATTTTTCACGTTTATGGGTGGGGATGAAAAAATAACTTGCACAATATTATAGTTGTGATATAAACATTAATAAAAATTGACATGGCAATATGTATACATATATTAATATAAGCCATAGATAAGTAGCCCTTTACAACATTATTTCTACACAAATGAGTCTGTCCAATATCAAGGAACTTGGATGCATTTTGAAATTTATATGCTTTAATACATGCACATATTGTCATCATTTATGAATCACCTTAAATGTAAATTTGTTCAAGTTTTAGTACAAATAATACATGAAAACTAAACATGAAAAGCCATATCTTGTTGGATTTTTCTATGAATAAGCAATAGTGGCTATTTGTTGATTTTTTAAAAAGAAAGATGTCACATAAAAATCAGCATTTTGACATGAATATGCCTTTGATGGGTTTTTGTTGCAATGGAAAGTTTTGAGGCACGTTAAAGAAGTGGGTATATTTTTCTTGTGTCTTTGGATTCATGGAATTTGTTGTTTTTACATATATGTGTTAGACTAAAGTTTTAGATTACAACAATTGTTGATCATAGACTTACATGTGGTGTTTGCATGATAAAGATCAAGTGTGATGTTATCATTTGAGGATGATCTTCCAATTTTTTGTTCTATTTCTTTTATGTAGAAGAGAAATTAGGTTGGATTGATGATCTTATTGTCTTATGTGCTGCACCAAATTGCAAAGGGTTCTCAAACAATACAACCACATTGATTTTGTTGTGGTAGTCCCAAATTGCTTGAGTCCACAATTGAGTGGCTCTTGTTTTAATGATTTAGTTTTTCAGGTACACAAGGGGAACATGGTCAGTATTATTAAGCACATAAAAGTTTTTGAAGTGTGTACAACCATTTATGTTGCTGTGTGGCACCAAAATAATATTTACATTTAACCCAAATTCATGAGGCCAAAGGACTAAACTCTTGGTTGTTTGGGACTATATTCATGTAGAAAATCTCTTACACAATAATTAAAGACTATCTACATTTGGGGTTTGCTCCTTGTTATCATTGTTAGAGCTATTTCAATCATTCTTACATGATCTTTTCTATTTCATGTTGTAGTTTTTTTTTTAGTGAATGGAAGTACTACCACAATGCAACAATATTATGTAGAGCTATTCTTGGGGAGGCCACAAGAGAGCAAGGGGCCAACAACAAACAATTTCCAAGTGGGGTGCATGTTCACTTTTTGTAATCTCAAAGTTAACCTGAAATCTGAAACAATTTTAAAGACCATGAAATGAAGGAAAGAGGTTCGGAACTTTTGCACAAAGAGGTTTGCAATGTGAAGAAAGTACACTTGTAAACCAATACATGGAGTCTAGATGGTGCTATTTAACTTGCTTTGGATTTATTTATTTTTGGATTGTGTTATTCTCCTATTTTCAACCAAAAACAATAGTAGCTTGTGAGCTTTTGGGACTAAGAACAATAATTTCATGAGGTGTCTTTGAAATTAGTTGTTCATTTGTCATGAGGATCAAGATGGAAATGGAAGGAAAAGGATCAAGCTTTACGAGAGGTGACTTTGAGCAAGGCAACTACTCCTTGTAATTTGGTTGTTCTTATTGACCTTTTCAAATAAGTAAGTCACTAGCTAAAAACATCTAAACAGGCAGGCCTTGATTATGGATGGTATTTGCTATCAATTGCATGATTAGTTGTTGTAGCAAGACATCAACCTAGTCTTAGCATTCTATGCTTCAATTAGGTAGACGGCCTAATACAACCTCTAGCCAAGCTCAAGGTCACTAATACCTAATCCATAGTATCACATGCTATAATTGAACACATAGATGACAAGGACCCAATGCTTTATAATTGTACACTAGGACCTTACAACGGATACATGGGCATTGTAATGAATTGACAATCATACTTTTTTGATACTCTAACAACTTTAACACTGAATTTACAAGGTTATCAACATCAAGCCTACCACATCATGTCAATCATGTTAGCTTTTATGCCAATGTAGCTTGGCACATCCATTTAAAATCAACACATGGTCAACATGAAAACATTACTTTTTTTGCATGGGTAAAATTAGTTACCCCATATCAATGAAGCATAGCCATGTGCCCATGTCATTAGTTTTGAAATATTTCATGTTGCTCAAATTCAAATGCCACCTTTAAAAAAAATGAATACCATCCAATGGCCCAAATCAATTTGGTAGCACGTTTTATGATGAAAATATGATTCAATTGATAGTTGAAATCAAATTTGGTCCTCCAATTTTCAAAAATACTAGATCATAATTTGTTTTTAAAAACCAACTTAATTTGTCAAGGTGATGATAGAAATTCAACCATGGCTGAAATTTGTTGTGAGTAATTGAATTTTAGTCACCATCATGATAGTTTGTCTTTTGGTTTTTTTTACGGTGCGGGGTGGTTTACGTTCTAGTCCATCTTGAACTACTCTAGTCCACCTCAATCGAATGTGTTTCAAAAAAGAAAATATATAATTTTTCAGGCTTACCAAGATAAGGTGAATCGAAGCAAATTGGGGCCTACTCCACCTAGTTTGGGCATAGTTTGATTAATTCACTATCTCCCAAGGGAAAAAAACAATTTTTTTATAAGGTGGAGTAATGCACTAGGTAGGTAGGGTAATGGAAACCCAATCTGCTTGGAGGGTGAAAGCATGGTGAGATATGCCACTTGAGGATAAGTTCGTTCCAAGAAAAAGTACACAAAAAGTATGGTCAGATATCTTTGTTGAGGAAGATGGAAATGGAGAAAAAAAGTATTTTCTTTTTGACTCAAGGAGTTTGAAAAAAACATTAGCTAAGAGGAAGATATTAAAACTTGCCCAAAACCTAGTTGAATTTTTCATTTATTACCAATCAAACATAAACATTAAAAAAATGCAAATTGTTAAAATTGTGTGACCACCAATAACATCCACATGTATTAATGACCCTTGTTGTGCATCCATTGCAACATTTTTTTTGAATTTGGATAATAATAAATCGTTATAAAATATGTTTCCATTACATTATGTCATCTAACATTCACAAAAAAAAATGAAATTCACTTTTTAAACTTGGTTATGGGTATTTTAAACTATTTTCCTAACGCATAATGTGCTTGGAATTTTTGAATTGCAGTTTATACATGTAGAATATTGATAATTTTTAGCAAGTGGGATAGCTACATAATTTTTGCAAAGTATATTCGAAGTACTTTTTTAAAAAGTTAATATTATTATTATTAATTGAAAAACATGTCCATGCCACATATGATATATTCATTTAGTTTTTAAATTCCATGTCAAAGTGCTTCATATACTTGCAAGTTTCCAAAGTTAATATTTTTACTTTCTCTATCATTCATAAAAAGAAAGTTGGGTATTGTAACCAATCAATTTGTGATTACTTGCAATTATTTGTCGTTTGTGACTATCATTGTTTATTTTGCAAGTACATTGCAATTAATTTGTGATTAATGTTTTTTTCATTCTTCCATTCAGACAACTTTTAACATGGTTTTCATCCAAGAAGACCCATCTATGTCACATTAATTACAAATGTGGTCAAATGAATTGCAACCTTATTTGTATTCAAAATGTATTTTGAGTATTTCAAAGTGTATGGATTTGTAATGGTGTATTGAGTGTATCTTACTCTTTAATATATGGGTGGATACTAGGATGTACATGTGTATGCAACAAGTTATGTATAATGGTTATATTTTTGACAGAAATTATTATTATTACAATAAAATTAATTATTACAATTAATTTCAAATTATTGTAAAATCACTAGAATTATAGTATTTACAAATCAATTATAGTATATATATAATTCAATCTAATATTCTTTTTTTTAAACAAATATTAAAACTATTCATAGTAATTCTACTGTTACTACATTATTTCATGCAATTATTGTAATTATAGTAGTTTAATTACACTAAGTTATTGTATTTATTACTTATAACCACTTATTTAAAATAATAAAATTATTATAACATAAAATTTCATACAAATTATTGGAATTTTCAGTAATTATATTTAATTAATCTAAATTACTTATAATTACTTAATTAATAAATTATAATAAAAGTGGCATAACTATAATTTAAATTAATTATTCTTAACTAATAACTTATAAATAATTTCTAAAATTTTAAATAATTTTAATGGAATTTTAATAATTAATGTAATTACTGTAATTCTAGGATCATATAATAGTAAATTAAAGTATTCATTTGTAATTAAGATTATTATATAATTAGAATATTCACAATAATTCTACTGTATTTAGAGTAATTGATAATTACTATAATTATAATAATTGAATTAAAATCATTTATTTTATTTATAACCAACAAAAATTTAGTTTGAAAGTAAATTTTATTTTAACATAAACTTTTACGTTAATATTTAATATTTTGCGTATAAGAAATATTTTAATAGTATAATTTATGTATTAATTATAGTAATTACATATTAATTATATAGTTTATAGTTTAACTTGGTATTCATAATTTAGAACTCATAAATGATGAATAAAGTTTTCATCTCAAAAAATAATACTCTTAATATAATCAAGAAATTGATGTATTTACTGTATATAAGAGAATTTTAATGACAATAAATTACTGTATATGTCATTTATGGTTACCTATTTAAATAACATTTTATAGTATTTCTACTTTAATTAGTTAAAATAATGCAATTTCTACATATTATTTTATTTATTATTCATAATTATTTATTTATAGTTAATAATTACTATTACAACATATATTTGTATACTAAGCATTGAAATTTTTGAAGTTATAAAAAGTTAATTTTACATTAATTGCAATATTATTAAATTTTCTTTATTTATTTGATGAATGGAGTATAAAAATACTGGAATAATTATTAATTGCAGAAACTAATACTAGTTACTATATTTATTATATTTATTATATTATATTATAGTAATTAAACAATAGTGATAAAAAGTGAAATAATAATGTGAATAATAGTAAAATAGCTAATTTAGGCTATAATGATAATTCAATAAAGGTTACTATTTTTTATTTTTTATTTTATTATTTAAAATTCCTTATACCAAGTGAAAAATTCATTGGAGTAGTTATAATAAAACATTTTGTCTAGGTTAGCTATTGGTTATATTAATATTATAAGTTTTATATAAAATTATTCACTATGATTATTATTAGTACTACTTTAATAATTAACATACATATATGATTATTTTAAATATTTATGGTTAATGTATAGTACTTATTAATAAATATAATTTTTTATAATGAAGATTTGTAAAAATTGAATATTCATTTCATTTATTTAATTAAATAATTATGTTATTGAAAATTATGGTTGAATTATTAGTATATGTATTATTTTGTTTGTTTTTTAAATTTTAAATTAGGTAGTTTATTGGTTAATTAATGAAGGAATAGCTTTTTTCATTAAGTAATTATATATTTAATTAATTTTTCACTAAATTATATAATTTATAAGAATAATAATGAGGATAAAAGATATGGAATAAACCGTTTAGTTGTAAATAGTTTGCATCTAAATTCTCTAGTTGCAATGTGGCTTGCAATGAATGTCCAATTCCAAAATTTATCCCATAAGCTTTGTATGCCATTCTCATCTTGTAAAATACACAATGAAGGTTCTTTGTATTACATTTTCATATTAAAAAAGATGGGTCATCTAGGATGAATCAATTAAAAAGGCCTAACCCAAAATAAAATAAATATATTTATGCACCTACACCTTAACTACCCTACCTCCCTAACCAACCTATCAACCTAGCTGCTTACTTATATACTTATATAAGTAAATATATAGTTTAAGTAGGTGAGTAGGTACGTACGTACCTAGATTGATTTTGGACAAATTTAATTAATATCTCACATGACACAATCTAAAACCATCCAAACATATAAATTGAATGTCTTAGCTTATTACAAAATTATATTTTAAATAACTAAAAAATGGGACATATGCGAACACATTATGTGTTTCATTGTCCACAAAAATAGTTGTTTCTTAGTCACAAACAACAATACATATATGGTTAGTCAAAGGATGAAAGTGTACTTTGTTAACTTTTTCTTTCATCCAAAGTTCATTGTTGTTTGTGATTAATGTTGTATGTGACTTGTCCAACATGACTATCAAGATGGTAGCCAAAACTCAATTACCATCTTGATGGTCTAGTTTTTTGTTTTATTTTATCTTCTTTGCTTTCTATTTTGGATAGAGTGGACCAAAATTCAATCCATGACATTTTTGTTTGTTTTATTTTGGTGGCACGGGAGATGAGAATTCTTTTGACTTTAAGATACATTGGTAACAATTTCATGATTAATTAAAAACTTCGGTGCAAAGTGAAAAAAATAGTGCGAACATCAATTGTGTTAGGGTTTATTAACAAATTGGCATGTCAAATGTGATGCCCATTTTACCATCAATTGGCATAAATCTAGTACATGTTATGTTGGTTTTATAACATCACATTGGTACATTGATTTTGACAATGTCATGTTAGTACATTGGTTTTGTACAACACTTGAACAAATAATTATGTTTGCTTCATTTGACCTTGTTATATTGGTGTTGTATTTGAACTAATACATTAATTCAACATGCAAATTGGATAATTTGGTATACATATATTTACTAGCAAACATGTCACAAATTGAGCAATTATAACATTCCAAGGAAGATCATTTTATGACAACAAGGTTTTGAACACTTATGACATTATATTACAATCAATGTTTGTATGTTGTTTTTGCAAATGTAATTAAAGAATGATGCGGTAATTCAAACATTTGTATAACAACAAATGTAAGCTATTTAGCAAGGACAATCATTTGAACATTTGCAAAACCACAATATGTGATGTTTTGAAGGATCAAATTTAGATCAAAAGGTTGTCAAATTTGTTTAAATATTATTAACATCAAATGTTTAATCACTTGGAGAAGGTAACCAATCAAACACTTGTGGCACTTCAAATGTAGTTTTTTGGGCAATGGTGAAGTATGGCACATTTTTTACCACACAAATGTAATCAATGTGTGAAAGTTATCACTATGACATTATGAGTATTTTAAAATGAACATTGAGGTTTGGCTTAAATTTGGGTGCACAACCAACATATTGGGAATCACTAGGATGTGTTTTTCAAAACAAATTAAAACGATTGAATTGATAGAACTCAATTCTTACAGTTAATTTGCCATGTAATATAAGTTGTATCATGCCATAACCTTCCCCAAGGATTAAAGATCCAATTAGCATGCAACTTCATATTTTATACACCTATTGAACTCTTAATAGTTCAAATTACATAACCAAATACGCTTGGTCATGCTTTTACATTTAACAACATCAATACATATGTGAATAAGTTGATTTGTGGAAGTAAGTAATTCATAAATTGAACATTAGTAAATGACTTTTGATCACGTGATCAAAATCATTTTATGATTTGACAATATATTACAGCATATGAAAAATAATGCATAAAATTTATAGATAGTCCCAATCAATTGTTTAAGTGTTAAAATTTCAAAGATTAAACAAATTATTTACGACAACATTATAATGATTGTGTCCAATTGAATGGAAAAATAATAATTTCATTCACAATTTGTGACATAATTATTAATCCTTAGGTTTTCCTTGTGCAAACTTCAAATTGTCACCTTAAATATAAATTTGAATTTTGTAAAAAATAATTCACCAAACCCTTTCAAATCCACCTTTCCTACATGAAAGGTATTTGACATCATAATATGACCATGTAATTCCACAAGCCTTCTCAATTAGTTGACAAATTCAATGTGTTTTTAATTTGATGGAACACTTGTTTTATCTTCTTGTTTTCTTGAGACACCTTTGTTCTCTTGTTTGATGTGAGAAACCTAGCAAAAAAATGGGTTGATGAATTAGGGTATAAATACCACAAGGACCCCATCATTGTCAAAATGTGGTTTCTAAAAAATCATAATTCAATTCTTTATTATGTTCAACATGACCCTTTGGATCTTAATTTACCTACCCAGGATGATGCATCGTTCACATTGGGAATTCAAACTTCATGGTAGTTGGAAATTATGCAAAAATTTGGGCATGGCAATCCAATATATTTTTATGCAACATTTGGCACAAATCAAAACAAGGTATGCCATTTATTTTATTGCATATTGAAATGCCACAAAATTAATATGTTTCACAACATTGTAGTTAATGTTGGCTCCATGTTTTTTGTGCAATACCTTTTGTACACCCTAATGGTGTTTAACAAATGGCAGAATGGGATATCAACTGCATTCATTGTCATTGGAAAAATTCGAGAAAATGACCTTGACACATTTTTTCAAACATTATCAAAACGTATGCCACGTAGTTGGATGCCTAGTGATATCTTTGTTGACAATGCTCAAGTTGAAATCAATGTGTTGAAGCTTGATTTCATAAAATTTACTTACAATTCCATGTATTAATCATGTATTATAGAGCATATTTTGTTGTAGAACAATAATGTGTGGCAAGTCATACTTTGTTACATAACATACTTTGCCACAAATAATTATTCTTCCGCAAAGCACTAGTTTTCATGATAACATGCTCTATTTCATACCATATTGACATTCATAGACATTTTATTAGAGTGTTGCCAAAATTAATTTCTATAGTTGATGTGTTTCATGCATCAATGTTCAAGGCTAAGGGCCAAAGTTTTTTTATGTTTGTGGCATGTGCGCAAAACATGGGCAAAAAATGTTATAAGAAAATTTGCAAGTGTAGAAGATTGAACAAAAGTATTATCCACTCTAAGGAAAATCATGTATTCACAAGATTATCCATTGGATCATGGTCCTATTTTGTGGGCACAACTACAAATAGATATCATGGCAACTAATTACCCCAATGCAAATTGATTCATTGCATACCTTAAAAACCAATTACTTACATAAGGTGGGAATGTGGTGTGTTGGCAATCACAACATTCCACATGTAGGGTAGGACATCAATATGGTTGTGGAATCATTCCATAGCAACATGAAATGAATACTCTATTCTTCCAAAGAACAATTTATTGAATGTAGAATGGATTGGTTGATTTTTCATCTTGTTGGCAATGTTTTTGCTCACTATTAGTATGGTGTGCAGTGCAAGCTTTTTGAGTATGTGAAAAACAACTAACAAGAAGGCATTGTTGCCTCAACTATGCTAAGAGTTTGAAATATTCAAGATTCCAATGTCTTGGTATGTCATGATGGGGAGGACATTGCATTTGTCACATCCATTGAAACCACACACCCAAAGTATGAACCATTCATGCTCCATCATCTGAATGGCCACAATGCAATTGTCCACTTGCACAACAAGGAATTGCATGCAAACATGTCATGAAGGTATTCAAAATGCCACACCAAACATTCCTAATGGTGCCATTGGTAAGGATACATACACATTCCATGGAGTAAACAAGGGTCCAACAACTGGACAAATGGTTTGTGATGACCTCCATGATCAAGAAGCTAACATTCAAGAAAAAGATGAAAACATTGGTAGTTTGGAAATGACAAACGTTATTGCCTAGCCTAAGTTAGAAATGGTGAACTAAGGGACCTCATTGACTAGGCATTTGATGACATAAAATTCAATGCCATTGAAATCCCCATGTTACAACCACATTTACTTTCATCATTGAAGGTGTTGAAAGGCAAACAACAAGACATGATAGCCAAGGGGATTGTTGGTCTCGAACACCTTAATGTAAACCCTTTGTTTCCATTTGCTCATGGTGGTAACACATTTAAAAGGCATAGAGGAATCCTAGAACCCCATGCTCAAAAACAAAACCACCTAAAGGGAAAAAATAATCAAACACATGTGCATTTAGATGCTAAGTAAATTCATAGTAACAAATGTGGTTTTGGATATGTATTTGCAAGTTATTAAGACTTTGGGTGCCTAAGTTGTTGTTTTCATTTAAGGTGTTTATTTAAAACACATATATATGTGCTCTACATAAAAGGCATATGTGTTTTCATTTATTGTTAAAAAACACTCCAAACCATTGTTATAGTTTTGTAGTTTTACACATATGAGATTTTGAAACACTCACAAACTATGTTGATGTTGATCCTGCACCATTGGTTACATATCCCAAGTCAACAACCCAACTTGTGTTTACAAAATCCAAATTACACAATGTCTCTAATATTGCATTCATTAGAATTGATTGCATTTTAATCACATCATCCTTTGAAAACCAATTTGGTGTCACCTACAACCAATAAAAGATTATAGAATTTAAGATGTAAATAATCTTGGACTCAATTATTTCAAAAACTTAGAGGTGTGGGTAAGGGTAATTATACTTTAATTTTAGCTACATTGTTTCAATACATGTAGTTGTAATATTTAGTCATAAATTTCATAACATAAAACCCACACTCCTAATTAGATAATTGTTGTGGTCCATCAAGCCACACTCAACTATTCTTTGATATTTTTTGCTTCCATTCAAATATTTTTGACAATTTATCTTCGATAACCACCCACATTTTTGCCAAAAAAAATGTTGCACACTTGTAAATTGGAAGATGTTAGCATTCTTGAAAGGGTCATAATGTATAAAATGGGAAACACTCGTTACAATTACACTCCAATGGTTAGCATATTGTAGAGGGGTCAAGGCATGATTGGGGTACCCCTTTTGGAACACTAAGGACTCCCTCTTAGGACATTCAAATTCACCTTTTTCTTCACTTTGCCTATGACCTATCTTAGATTTCTCCCCCTTTTTTTTTATGTCAAATGAAATAATTTTGTTCCAAATTTTATATAGGCATTTGGAATATCTATTGTTTTCACTTATGAAAGTAAGAATAGTAAAATTTATCCAATGTGGGCCATACTTTATCAATGGCCCAAAATTCCCAAAATTTTCACTTTTAAAAACTTTTACATTGTAATAGGGCATAACCATGGTGAAGTATGCCAACTAGAAACACTTGTTTTTTTAGAAAGTATCCATGAAATATACCTTAATGTATTAAATACATGAATATTATTTAAGTCAATGATCAACAAATTTTTTGGCTTCATTGCATAATATTGAAGAAACACATGTTTTAATATGCAATTAAGTTTTTTTTTTTGAATTATAAGTATAGAAAGTACATGTCACAATTATGTAAAATTAAGTTACAAGTACATAAAAGTAAAACATCAATTAAAATTATTATTTTTTCAAGTTGATGAAGGTCTAATGTGTATATATATAGTTTCAACTTTTCATATTTTAGTCATAATCTATCAAAGTTTTAATGTAAAAGTATTTTGGAAAATTTGAACTACCAACCAATTTAGAACATACTTTTCATCCATTTTTCTTATATAGTTTTTAAAAAAAATTTATATAGAACTTACAATAAATTCAATGAAATTCTCTATGATTTCAAAATGCAATTAAAAATGTTTTAAATATATTTTAAAACATTTGTTAATGTTGAAAAAAGACTATTTTTGAAATTAATTTTTTTTAAGATTACTATTTTGTTATACATTATCATGCTTGGACCCAATAGAACACTTGGTTTTTTTCACACTCATACATTCTATGTACATTGTTAGTACCTAAGGCGTTTGTGGTAAGAATCTTGGGTTAAAAAACTTTGGTTAGACATTGCTTTTGAGTCCTTGAACTTTTTTTTCTTAGGATACAAAGTCTTGCATTTTTTTCTAGGACTTGGTAAGAATCTTGAAACTTGTTCAAATTTGACATGCTATGCATATAATAGTACTTTAGTAATGTCTCTATCCATGAAGAAAATCAAACTTTCAATATGAACATGCCATTAAATTACAACATGTTTTAAGTGAAGGGGTCCACTAGAAGGAGATGGTCCTTTTTAGTACCCCAACCATGCTTTGACCCACAAGGATTAAGACCTAAACATTGGAAGGCACTTTGAACTTCTTCCTCACAAAATTCACAACATTATCTTTTGACTCCCCTTTTTCTTTTGCCCAAATATTTACCATATCCCACATCTAAGGATGGGTGATATATCAATCGTTCTATGTTATATGGTTGTGTGTATACCATAGTCTAAAGAAATCCATGGTTGCGTGCATTTATAGACAAGTAGTTAATAGTGTTGTCAAGTAAGGAAATATTAACATCAATTTTTAGTTGCAAGTAATTACCTAATATGAAAAATTTGACTACAAATTTGTTGGTTCCACCTCTTTTAATAATGAAATCCTCGACTACTATCACAAACCATCAAGAACAACCATTGATATTGAATAGAACATCTAGCTCTAGGATTTTGTTTTCACATGTATAACCTCTAGCATGTTTTACACATCTAACATGACTGCAACAAGAAATACAAACTACACGAATATTTCATATTTGCAACATGAATATCAAATGGAACCGTATTTGAATCATGAACTCTATCAATTGGTTGTCTAAATTGGTTTGTGGTAATTGTTGATTTGTTGAACATGTCTTCAATAGCAAGCCTACAACTTCTTACAACCAAATTTATATATTTGAATTTAATAGTTATAACCCACATAATGCAAAATTTCATGAAATAATGGTTTTTTACATATCGTAGTTTTGATAGTACTTACATATTTTTTTAGGCAATGATGGATCTTTCATTTGAAGTCCATCATTTGCCTGGTCTTTCCCATAATTTGTCACAACAATGGGAGATGATGCGATCGCACTAGGATTATTATCATGAACTACATGCAAGGAACTAGTTCGTTCAAATAAGTGCCTATCTTGGGAAGATATGTCATTCAACTTGGGTATTGGTCTAACATGGTTGTGTGAAGACTAGCCAAGAGGTTGTAACCAAAGAGATAGGGAAGGTGTCCTCTTGAAACCAACATGGGCTATTAATAATGAAGTTGATAGGATGGGTGTTGCAGGGCTTGGATCATTGACATATGATTACAAATCAACATCATTGTCAAGTTTATGATCCCATTTAGTTCGTTCAAATAAATGCCTATCATTGAAGGTGGCCTTGACAAACAAATCCAACCCATAAGGTGGTGCATTTTTTTGTTTACAGGCATGTTGGCCATTGACATGCTCCCAAGTCCCTAGTTAGACCCAAGACGAGTCTAAATTACTCACATAGCGGAATTGTGAGGAACTTGGGGCACGCTCCTAGTTTTCAGCACTAGAAGGGGTAGAGGGGTGTGCTGAAGATCCGGGATGGGACTAGGAAGAGTGACAAGCTATTCACTTATTCGAACTTGCATCAAACCAACCAACAAGTTGGTTAGTTCACTTTTTGGAACACCCTTGGTGCTAGGACAAGCCACGGGCAACTCTAGACTCATAAGACTCACCACGGCCCGGACTTGGGGGAAGCCACCACCTTCCCGATACAGTATATTTTGTGCCTCTCCACGGCGCCCACATCCGAATGGTTTTTTTGTCCCAGGACTCCCAAGGAGGAGTCCCGAAACTGTCCCGGTTTGGATTCTTGGGACTTTGCACGATCATAACTCTTTGTTCAGACCTCCAATTGGGATGAGGTCTAAAGCAAACTTGTAGTTCTCCTTGAGAGCTTTTCAACAGTGTGTCGCACTTCACCTGCACGCACCAGGGTCGGGTTGATTCTTGACTTTTAATGGTCGGGAGTCAAATTGCTAGTTTGACTCTCGACCCTTCTTTTTGCCATAACTTTTGCTACAAATATCCAAATGGCCCATGCGACCCCATTTTCGACATTTACACTTTGATAACTTTCCAATGATATAAATAACACCCCAATGTGAGGTGTTTTGACCCCTACAATTGAACTCTAAAATTTCGAGAATCTCAGAGGACTCCCAAGTCCCAATTTTGGGAGTGTGAGTTTCATCCTCACACTCTCTCAAAGTAGGGTTGCAACAGCCATGGGAGGATTAGTCTAAGTGGATGGGTTGGTGCCCATCAACTTTTACATTCTAAAACTTTGTTGACATTTTGGTACCTCTTGCATAAAATGAAGAAGTATGAATGGTCAAAGTAAGATGACTGAAACCTTGGGATTTAAATATCCAAACTTAAATTAAAGCATGTTTCGTCATCTGACATAAAGAATATTAATCATTTAGGGAAATTCCATGCACCTGTAATTGTGTCATTGTCAATTAAAATTGTTGCAATGTTGACCTCTGAAGTTTTTTCAAAGGTTTATTTTATTCAGCCAAACTTCATAGACCATGCATGAACTTGACAATCCATAATGTCTACCAAAATAGTTCTACATTTATTATACATGTTAGACAAGGCATTATCATCTTGACGGTTTGGATTTCTTAGAAAAACCCAACCAACATTGATCTCCTCCCTCATAAATAATGTTTCATTGACCAATTGATTAGAAAAATTCACAATTAAAAAAAAATTAAGCATTCTAACCCACATTTGTTAAATTAAACTTATCATAAATGCATTTGTTAATTAAAAATTTGTAACTACGCAAAATCTATAAAAGAAATTGTTTGCATGAAAATGTCCAAATGGAAAGGTAGTGAATGAAACACTTGGTCCAAGATTGGCTTGCAATCATGCCCAACATCAAAATTGCACCACATGTTTTCCAACTCTTTTGTCATTCCAAGATTATATAAGTTTGAAATTGCTCTATGAACAATCTTTGACATGAATTGTTGTATTTTTTCAACAATTAAATTCTATAGTTGTAAATCAAATCCAAGCAACCCAAACAAATCTTGTTGGTATTGTGTAATATTTTCATTACATTGGTGCAATTTGGGAAACCATACAACACCATAGTTAAGAACATCTTACAATGTCATGATTAGCCTCAAGAACACCCTTGTTCATGACAGTAATGTAGGATGTTGTGAAGAATTAATCCCTTGTTTGCATGAACAATTGGATTTAATCTCCCAAATGTTGATTTACAAAACAATTTGAATGTTCCGACTATGTGTGGGCACTTTATATCCAATGTTAATTGTTGTGACTCCATTTCCATTTTAGTAATGATGTTTTGCAACTCTACTTTCGTGTGCTCCCATGGGCATTGAAGACTCGAATCCAAAGGATATCGCTTCAATAGGTGGTACAATGGTGACTAGCCCCATTTTGACTTCTTTTCATTAATTTTAATATGCTGGTTAAATTTTTGCAATTTTTGTAAAACATAATTAGTTTTTTTCATCTTGAGTGATTTCGTAGCATTTTTTTAATTTGCATCATACTCATTTTTTTGTTGCAAATATTGTAAGTACTCTTGAAGACATTTCATTTCAATGAACCTTTGCATGGTGTTCTTTCCACCCCCTCCAGATGTTCATGTGTTCAAAAACTATTTGATAACATTTGGGTTGTCTTCTCAATCCTTCCACTAATTTATGGATGGGCAACAATAAGTAAGAAGAAAAATAGAACTAGAAAAAATGATAAACCCAATAAGGTACAAGAGTTGTAGTGTATTCACTGGTAGAGAAAGATACCATTGACCAAATGTTGAAACAAATATGTTTAAAATGCCGTTTGTTTCCAATTTCATGAAAAACACCATAATGTCCTTTAGTTTTTCCAATTATTTTCTATCCATGACAATATTTGTCTTTGATAATAGAACATATAGCCCATTAATTTTGACTTCCAAAGGAGGAAGAAGTAGCCTACAAGAACTTTCCACTATGAAAGTTTCAACAATTGACCTTGCCTTTGTTTCAATGTTAAATTTATTGAGATGTGGGACACCTTTATGTGGTAAAGTTGGAACAAAAAACAAAGACAAATTTTCATATGATTTTTTCTTCTTATTATAGCCTTTTGCATTGGCTAATGTAACTTTTTACAATGGTGGTTTTTTTAATATCATAGGGTTTGTGACCAAACCTACAAAATGTGAAAATGACAACAACCTTTCAAAATTAATCCCCCACGTTGCATTGGCAAAATCAAAATATTATAGTTGACAACCAACTTATTTATTTTTGCAATTCAAACTTAAGAAAAATCTTCATCGTTGTTCAATTCATAAACTTCCTTTTTTTTAGGAAGTATAGGCCTTGTAGGGGGCATTCCCATGGGTTGTTTATGGTTATTGATTGGTGCTGCCCTTTTGGTGGAATGTTTTGCAACATCATCAAATTGGATACTTTAGGCGATTTGGTAGTGTTTTCCCATGCTTATCTCATAATTTGGTAAGCTTTTTAATTTTAGATTTTATGATGGTGGGGTACTTTTTGACAATTCCTTCCCTATGTATTCAAGGCACAAGTCCATCATTATGTGATAAAATAATGTATTATTATCTTTGAGCATATTTCTACAAAACTTGCATGGTGCACCCCCAAACTCCTCATAAGACTCAAATGCAAATCTGAAAATGAAAACATCGAAAATAAAAAGAATGAGGATGTGTTCTCTAATTGGTAACACTTTGAGGGTAGAAAGGTGTGTTAGAGTTTTGGGATGGGAATTAAGACGAGTGAAAAGCAAGTTAGTATTCACACGAATCTGCACAAACCAACTAACAAATTGGTTAATGCATAGTTGGAACATTTTTGGTGCACAGATGAATCACATGCACACGTAGACTCATAAGATTCACCATGGCCTGGACATGGGGGAAGCCACCACCTTCCCCCTTATAGTATTTTATGTGATTAGATATGGGGGCTACATCCAAATGTCATTTTGTCCTAGGGGAGTCCCGAAATTCTTGAAATTAAGTCTCCTTGCATTTTGTAGGTCCATAACATCTTATGCAAACCTTCGATTGAAGTGAAGTCTAAATCAAAGTTGTAACTTTCATGGAGAGCTTTCCAACAATATGTCACATGCCACCTAAACGCAAGTAAATCAAGGTGATTCTTGACTTTTAATGGTTGAAAGTCAAATTGACAATTTGAGTCATGACACTTCTTTTCGCCATAACTTGTGTTTTAAGTATTCAAATGGGTCATGTGATCCCATTTTACACATCTATGTTTCAAGAAATTTCCAATGGTATAAATAACTTTCCAATCCAATGAGTTTTGACCCCTGAAATTGTTCATTAAAATTTTTAGAGTCCATCCAGACTCCAACTCCCAAAGTGGGAGCTCACTTGGGAGTGTGTGGGCTCATTACCTCACACTTTCCTACATTCATGTGAGCATGAAATGTGACTCCTAGGCTTCATTTTCGGCCTACACCTTTATAAGCCCTTGTTTTGGTTGTGAACTTAAGGTTAGGGTCACGACATTGCATTATAATGAATGCTTGTTGCTGAAAGTTAGTATTTCTGGGCATTTCACATCAAAATGTGCTTCTAATGCTAACATTTCATACTATGCATGTAGGTATAATGCAACACAGTGGTGTCTACTTTGTTGTATCATGGATTTATAAATTTCACTTTTACCTTTCGGATTGCCAAAAATCTGCAATGGCCATCACAGTAAATAAGTTGCCACCTAATCCCTAAATTAAAACTACCTTACAAACAAATGTAAAAAAACTACAACAATAGATGGATGTTGTATTGTTGCAAACATGACCATAATTACTATTTATGAATATTGTTGCAAAATGTCTGAAATTATAATTCTACATCATAACATCACAAAATTCGCATAACATTACTTTTTCCATACCTTCATATTATCCTATCACACAAATTGTTTTATGTTTTCTTATTTTTCTTCTGCTTAACATTTCATTAACTTAAACCTACAACTTTGACATTGCATTGAGACAAAAATAGTAAGCACGAAAAAACCCCAAGGCCATCTTAAACCCTACACACAATTGTATTTTCTGCACCATGTTCATCAACAAATTCATGGACAACGAAAAGAAAGGAAGAAAAGATTTACCCCTTCTACCCATCTTGATGCTATTGTTTTCACAATGTCAACGTATTTTTGTTGACCGAGCAAGCAAATCATGTATGGGTCTTCTCATGTAATGATGGGCAACACTTCTTGTAACAAATGTCTTTGCTCCCCCTCCTCTTCTATATTCATCATGATGTCAGTTTGTGTAGGTGGGTCTTATGATTCTATTGTGTTGAAGTGAAAGACGTTCATTCTCAAAGTGCTACTGGGCTGAACCTTCACCAAGTTTGTAGTAACCGCATTGGGGGTGGAGTTTTGTTCGATTGGAATTCAGGTAGAGATGTTGTGTTCTCCCGCATAGGTGTTGGATCCATGATTGCAGACGACCTTAAAGGCAGAAAATAATAATGTAAAGCAAAACTAAAGAAGGTCACCCCACCACTTAATGCAGCACAACTTCATTGTGTGCAAAACCTCTCAAACCTCTGTACCACAATAATTAATTTTGAAAGCAATCAGTGATAATACATGAGAACATGAGAATTGCAATGCTAAAACCCTAAACGTACTTCCTTTGTAGTGCCTGCAAGAAGATCTCCTATCCAATTTTCTTCTGCCTATTTTTGGAAAAAAATTGAAAGATGGTTGTATGCATTTCCCCTGGTCGTTTGAAGATTTACTGTTCGTGTAGGTAGTAGAACAAGTAAAATCGCAGTCGACGCCGACAGCGTTCCAGGGTGGTCGACGGTGCTCAAGATGTTCTACAGACGGTGATAAGAAGGGCCCTGTGGTGGGGGCATAGCGTCTCGCCTCGTCAAGGCATGTTGAGTCATCTCATTGGCTGCATGAAAATTCCTAAAATCGGTTACCACCATTTTTGGACTGGGTTAATAATACCCGGTGCGTCCTCAGTGGGTACCTACTTACGTACCTGCCTTCCTTTAAGCTTCGAATTAAAAGGCTTGCAAGTTGCCACCGAGATCGCTGTTAGGTAAGGAGCTACCGATGGATCCTCTTGGGGTTCACGCCTGCTGCCATAAAAAGAAAAAAGCAATGATTCCTGGCTGCACCTGTTTTGTTCGGCACTAATAATAATAATAAGTAGAGAGGGCCGACTATCGAGGTCAAGAAAGTACCCAAACCAAATTTCGCCGCATGATAAATCGCGAAACGCTACATACCTCCCAATCGAGCTCTGTCCGGCGCCCTTTCTGGGTCTGACAGTGCAGCCCTGCGGAGAACCGTGTGGTTCTGCCGCAACTCCAGATTTCGAATCTGCTGAGCGGCAGCAGAACAAAAAAATTCAAGCAGGTCGAAGACATTCTTCATGTTCTTTTGCTGAACAGAAGAACATGTAGAACCGTGCTCCATGGTTCTATGCAGAACCAAGCAGGGCCGAGAAACATGTGCAAGGAGACAAGAGAAACATGCGCCGGGATAGAGCTCGAGGGGGGGTGCCCGGGTGGGGGGGGGGGGGGGGGCTTTTCCCCCCCCCCCCCCCACCCCCCCCTCCCACCCCAACAAACCATTATCGGTCTCGGGCGGGGCCCCCCCCCGCACCCCAACGGACGACACCAC